>MDSV01212628.1_pt1 | contig 11483 bp, 11 predicted proteins | sample 810851 | NCBI WGS metagenome assembly MDSV01 (sample SAMN05326640, study PRJNA326480) | marine metagenome | isolation source: seawater | place: Atlantic Ocean: North East | collected 2012 | reverse complement strand
TTGCGGTATTTGCTGAAAATGCTCAAGGGCTCCCAACTAATTTACCCTTTAATTTACCGTTATATAACGATGGTAATCCTACAATCAGGGCATATAGTGACTTATCATATGACGGTACTACATTTACAATTAATAATGGTACTATAAAAACTAAATTTAATGAATTAAACACTTCTTCAATTGATACTACAGCTCCTAGTAGTGGATCCGCAGTTGGAGAAATAGTTAAAATGGGTAATACTCCAACAACCCCAGGCGCATTATATTTCTTTAGTAGCAGTGCCACTTGGTTCTCCGCTTCAGCAACTCACGAATCCCATTCTACAGGAATGTTGGGGGTAGCAGTTGGTTCTAATTCATCAACAGACGGTATGTTATTAAATGGGTTTATACACCCAACTGGATCTAGCGAAATGGGTACTTTAACAGGATCTATATTATACGTTTCTGATACCTATGGAGAATTTACAGGATCAGCCCCAGGTTTATCGGGTGAAGTAGCTAGAATTGTAGGATATAGAATTGAACCTAACATGGTTTATTTTAAACCTGATAGTTCTTATATTGTATTAGCATAATGGGTTATTTAGACCAAACATTAGTATTTGAATCTGATAAGATTTATTATAACGAAGATAATAATGAATTTCAAGTAATGATGGACTGGGAAACCCCTATTATGTCCGCTTCAGCTGCATATGTTTGCCAAAAGGGGGGTGATATTTTAGAAATAGGATTTGGGATGGGCATATCAGCAGGATATATTCAATCTCACTCAATTAATTCGCACACTATTATAGAAAATCACCCTGATGTAATTCCTAAAGCACAAGCATGGGCACAAGAAAAATCAAATGTAACTATAGTAACTGGAAGTTGGTATGATGTTAAAAATAATTTATCAACTTATGATGGGTTATTTTATGATACTTGGGGAGATGATAATATGATTTACTTTAGTTCTTCATTGTCATCTTTAATAAAAACAGATGGTGTAGCTACGTGGTGGAATAATGAACCCACAGCTACTAATTTTTATAATATTCCTAATGTTACTTATGATACTCATAATGTAACCCCTCCGGAAAATTGTTATTTTAATAACACGACTTATTATTTACCAAAATGCCAACAACAGTAATAAACGCGTCTAAAACAGGACAGTGTATAGGTCAATCTAGTACTACTTTTGCAACAGCAAGGCAAACTGGTAATAGTGTAACAGCAAACCCTTCAACCACGGTCGATCGCGCTATATCTTACACGGCTTCCTCAGGTCGAGGTGCTCTTACTCATGCTATGAGGAGAGTATTTTATTATTTTGATACTAGTGCAGTAACAGGAACAGTATCAAGCTCTCTACTTAAGATCAGAGGGGTTACAAATAATTCAGCTGACGTTATTGTTTTAAAAAGCACGGCTTTTGGTGGGAATGGAAGTTCAAACTTAGCAACCTCAGATTTTTTTTCTACAATAGACTATAGCACAGCATATAGTAGTGAATATGATTCATGGACGGCCACAGGTGATAATCTTATTAGTCTCAATTCAACAGCAAATACTGATATACAAAATAATGATGCTTTTATTTTCGCTATAGTTCAACACACTAATGACTTTGGCAATACAGCAGCAGGCTCAGCAACAACTGACGAAGCGGGCATACATTTTGGAGTCACAGCTACTCTTACAGTTGCTGAAGCCTCATCTGGGCGAAGTGTAGGACGCATAGGAAAATACACTAAGGACCAAGTTGCTAGATTTGATAAATATTCTCTTGCAGACATCGCAAGTATAAACGGAGTAGATATAGGTTAATTTGGATTTTTAACTAAACTTTATTATATTAATTGTTATGAGAAAACTACTTTATGTAACCCCTCATTTATCTACGGGAGGTTTACCACAGTACTTACTTAAAAAAATAGAACACTTTAAAGACGAATTTGAAATTTTTATAGTAGAATATTCGGATTTAAGCCCTATTTATGTAGTACAAAAGAATAAAATTAAAGATATAATACCTTCTGAAAGATTTTTTACATTAGGAGAAGACAAATTTGAGCTTTTATCTATTATAGATAATTGCTCTCCTGATATTATACACTTTGAGGAAATCCCTGAAACATTTGTTGAAAAACGAATTATAAGGCAACTTATAAATAAACAAGACCGAGGTTATTTTATCGTAACTACAACCCATTCATCTCATACAGATCCATCTACTCTTTTATCACATCCTGATAAGTTTATTCTTGTATCAGAATGGTCTAAACAAAAATTTGAGTCTGTTGTAGATATACCTTGTGATATTTGGGAGTATCCTATTGAAGACTTAACCCCGGAAAAAGATAAATATAAAACTGAATTAGGTTTAAATCCTAAATTTAAACATGTAGTTAATATTGGGTTATTTACTCCTGGTAAAAACCAAAAAGAAATTTTTGAAATAGCCAAACAAGTATCTGACAAACCTATTAAATTTCATTTTATAGGAAATCAAGCCCCTAATTTTGAAGCATATTGGGGGCCTTTAATGAAAGATAAACCTAAAAATTGTATGATATGGGGGGAAAGAGACGATACTTATAAATTTCTCCAAGCTGCTGATTTATTTTATTTTAGTTCTGTGTTAGAATTAAATCCTTTAGTAGTTAAAGAATCGCTTTCTTATAAGTTGCCTATTTTAATGAGAAAGCTCCCACAGTACTTAGATTCTTATAATAAGAATAATTTAGTATCATATATAGATGAGGATTTAGATCAAAATAAAAATATATTATTAAATAAATTAGGTTATGATATATAATAATTTAGAATATAAAGCCAAAATAGCTAAAGAAATTTTTAAAATTGATATTAGTTTTACAAATGGCGCCACAGTTAATATAATAGATACTAAAGGATTATCTTATGATATTAAATTTTATAATCATAAAACTAATGAATTAATTTGGGCAGATAAAATTTCTGATGGTTATTGGACTTCTCCTAGTGCAAAATATTTTATTAAATGGAGAGTTGAAGTTTGGCAAGGAGATATTAAATTAAAAGAAAAAATATTAGATTGTACTAATAAAAATGTTATTATTCATTTGGATAGTAAGTCTATTGGGGATTCTTTAGCATGGCTCCCATATGTTGAAGAATTTAGAAAAAGACATAAATGTAAAATATTTTGTTCTACATTTCATAATGATTGGTTTAATTCTAAATATCCTAATATTAATTTTATTCCCCCCGGATTATCTGTTCCTAATCTTTATGCTAAGTATAATGTTGGGTGGTTTTATGAAGAGGATAACACAGTTAAACTTTCCCAAAATCCATATGATTTTAAACAATTTCCTCTTCAAAAAACTGCTACTGATATATTAGGATTACCTTATAAAGAAATTAAACCTAAACTTATAACTAAAAAAACAACTTTACCCACAAATAAAAAATATGTAGTTATTGCCCCCCATGGAACTAAACACTCTTCATACTGGCACCATTCAGGGGGATGGCAAACTGTAATTGATTTCCTTAAAAAAAGAAATTATAAAGTTGTTATGATGTCAGGTGAGCCTTTAGGAGACAGTTTTCACGATGCTAAATTAGGAGGTACTCTTACTGGAGTTATTAATAGAACAGGTACTGAAGGAAATATTCTAGAAAAATTTTATGAAATAAAAAACGCTTCAGCATTAGTTGGAATTGGTAGTGGGTTAAGTTGGGTAAGTTGGGCCTTAGGAGTTCCCACAGTACTTATTTCAGGGTTTAGTGAGGCATATGCTGAAATGGCGGATTGCTATAGAGTTACAACCCCTGAAGGTAATTGTACAGGGTGTTTTAATAAATTTAGACTTGACCCTGGAGATTGGGAATGGTGCCCCCACCACAAAAATACAATGAGACACTTTGAATGTAGTAAGTCTATTACTCCTTCATTAGTAATTAATAATCTTAAAAAAGCTTTAAATATTTATTAACATGGAACAAATTAAGTTATCCCAAGAGGAAATCAATCAGTTAACTCAAATTCAAACTGAACAAGAAACATTAGCTATTACATTCGGACAAATTGAATATAATGTTCAAAGTTTGGAGTTACAAAAAGAAAAATTAGTTGAAAGATTAGAAAATTTAAAATTAAAAGAAATAGAAATCGGTAAAATTTTAAGCGAAAAATATGGTGAAGGTTCTATAGATTTAGAAGATGGAACTTTTACTAAAAATATTTAATTTTTACCCCTTTTTTTGATATTTATCAATAAAATATAACAACATGGCAGAAGCAATCATCTCACCTGGTGTATTTACTAGAGAAAACGACCAGTCTTTTTTATCACAACAACCCGTACAAGCAGGAGCAGCTATAATTGGTCCTACTGTTAAGGGCCCTGTAGAAACTCCAATTGTAGTTACTTCTTATAGTGATTATAAAAATAAATTTGGAGCAACTTTTGAGAGTGGTTCGGCAACTAAGGCTCAAAGCTATACTTTCCTTACTTCTATAGCAGCTTATAATTATTTCCAAAATGGAGGTGATACGTTATTAGTTACTAGAGTAGTTAATGGCACTTTTTCAGAAGCAACTGCTACAGTTTCTGCCCCAGATGCTGAAGCCGTATTTGAGCTAGCTACTCAAGGTAAGGGCACAGTATTTAATAATTCTGGTACAGAAAATGCTGATGGAACTTTAGTTAATGGTACCCGAGATAATGTAAGATGGGAAATTGTAAACCGTGATACTTCTTCTGGAACATTTTCTTTAGCTATAAGAAGGGGAGATGATAGAACAAATTCTAAAACTGTTTTAGAAACTTATTCTAACATTAGCTTAGATCCTTATTCTGATAATTATATTGAAAAAGCTATTGGTAACCAGGTCTTAACTAAAATGTCGGATTCTGACGGTTTACCTTTCTTACAATTATCTGGATCTTATAATAATAGAAGTAATTATGTTTATGTTAAAACTGTAAACCAATCTACTCCTAATTATTTTGATAATAGTGGAGTTGCTAAAAATGCCCTTACAGGATCTATCCCCGCTTTAAGCAGTGGTTCACTTGCAAATGCTGAAGGTAGCGTTACATTTGGCAATGCCGGAAATGCTTACTATCAGGACATTTCTTCTGGCACTAACATTCAGGGTCTCCAAGGAACTGACTACTCAGATGCTATTAAGTTATTAAAAAACAGAGATGCTTATCAGTTTAATAGTTTAATAGTTCCTGGTTTATTATCTAGTATGACTGATGGTGGTGCTCCTGCTGCATTAACCGATATTGCTTCACTGGCAATTGAAAGAGGTGATTTCTTAGGAGTGTTAGATATGGTAGCATATGGTGGAACCAATTTAAATAATGTAACATCTGAAGCAGGTACGTATGATAATAGTTACTTAGCTACTTACTGGCCTTGGTGTCAAGTTCAAGACCCTGATTGTGGTAAAAATGTTTGGGTTCCTGCCTCAACTTTACTCCCGGGAGTATTTGCATTTAATGATAATAATGCAGAACCTTGGTTTGCACCTGCAGGTTTGAATAGAGGTGCTCTTTCAACTGTATTAAGAACAGAAAGAATCCTTACTAAAAACGACAGAGATGTTCTTTACTCAGGTAAAGTTAACCCAATTGCTACTTTCCCGAATGCAGGAGTTGTAGTATTTGGTCAGAAAACATTACAACAAAGAGCATCTGCACTTGATCGTGTAAACGTTAGAAGATTGTTAATCCAACTTAAAGGATTTATTGGTCAGTTAGCTCAAAACTTAGTATTTGAACAAAATACAATTGCTACAAGAAATTCGTTCTTATCTCAAGTCAATCCGTACTTAGAAACAGTACAACAAAGACAAGGTCTGTATGCTTTCCGTGTAGTAATGGATGATTCAAACAACACCCCAGATGTTGTAGATAGAAATCAGTTAGTGGGTCAAATTTTCTTACAACCAACTAAAACTGCAGAATTTATCGTCCTTGACTTTAATGTCTTACCAACTGGAGCTGAATTCCCGGCCTAATTAAAAAACACAATTCGACAATATTTATAACAAAATAACAACATGGCAGTATTAGATCCCAACGAAATATTTTTTACGGCGTTTGAGCCGAAAGCAAAAAATAGATTCATCCTTTACGTAGACGGTATTCCTAGCTATACTATTAAAAAAGTAGGTGCTATTGGATTCGATCAAGGAGAACAAGTAATTAACCACATTAACACTTATAGAAAAATTAAAGGTAAGCTTAAGTGGAACGATGTAGAATTAGCACTCCACGACCCGATTACCCCTTCAGGTGCTCAAGCAGTAATGGAATGGGTTCGTTTGCACCACGAATCAGTAACAGGTAGAGATGGTTACTCTGATTTCTATAAGAAAAACGTAACCTTAAACGTACTTGGTCCTGTAGGTGACATCGTCAGTGAGTGGATTTTAAAAGGTGCCTTTATCAAATCAGCTAATTTTGGGGATTACAGCTGGGATGAAGATGGTACAATCCAAGAATTAACCGTAGGTTTAGGAATGGATTACTGCGTATTAAACTTCTAATATAAGCCAAATATTATAAAGAAAGGAGCGCTCTTTAGCGCTCCTTTGTTTTTTTTATATATTTATATCAAACAAAAGTTATTAAAAAATGAGTGACGAAAAAAAGTTCCCAACAGAAATAGTAGAACTACCTTCAAAAGGTTTAGTTTACGATAAAGATAATCCTCTTTCATCTGGTAAAATTGAGATGAAATATATGACTGCCAAAGAAGAGGATATTTTAACAAACCAAAATTATATTAACAAAGGTACAGTAATTGATGAATTACTTAAGTCCCTTATTATGTCTGATATAAATTATAATGATTTAATTGTAGGTGATAAAAATGCTATTATGGTAGCAGCCCGTATTTTAGGGTATGGTAAAGATTATATATTTACATATAGCGGGGAAGAACACACAGTTGACCTCTCCCAATTAGATAATAAAGAAATTGATATAGAACGTTTTAGTAAAGGAAAAAACGAATTTAATTTTCAATTACCTACATCGGGAACGCTGCTCACGTACAAGTTACTTACCCACGGTGATGATAAAAAAATAGATGCCGAAGTTAGGGGTTTAAAGAAACTTAACAAAAACGCCAGCCCAGAATTATCTACTAGACTTAAATTTATGATTACAGCAGTTGATGGTGATGTAGAAAAAATGACTATTAGAAGCTTTGTAGATAATTACTTCTTAGCCAGAGATTCCAGGGCATTTAGGGAGCACATTAAGCAAACCCAACCAGACGTAAATTTAACTTTTGAATATGAGGGACCAGATGGTGATGTCAAGGATGTTGACATTCCCATCGGCCTCACGTTTTTTTGGCCTGACCTCTGAATATAGGGCCCAATTATTTTCTCAAGTCCATGAAATAATATTTTATGGTAAGGGAGGTTATGACTTCCATACGGTGTATAATATGCCGATATGGTTAAGGAACTTTACTTTTAAGAAAATTCAAGAGCATTATGAAAAAGAACAAGAAGCTTATGAAAATTCTAAAGGTGGAAGTGGTACTACTGTAATGGATTCAAGTGGTAATATAAAAGCTCCTGAATTTGCCCAACAAGCTGCTAAAAATAAGAAAAAGGGTAAAAAAGTAGTTTATTAATATTTATCGCCATGGCATCACGAGAAGACGTTCAAATAGCTAGAGATCTCTATGATGAGTTAAGGGGGATTACCCAAGAATTAAAGAGTCAAGAAACCGAAATTTCTAAATCTAGAAAAGCTTTTAGAGCATTTGAAGATGCTGCCCAAAAGTTTAAGCTAAACCAACAAGATATTTCAAAACTTAATGATAAAGAATTAAATGATTTATCAAAGAAAGTTAGTATCCAATTAGAAATTGCTAAACAAGAAGGGGAAAGATTAGTCACTCAAACCTCTATTGGACAGCAACTTGCTGATGAAGTTAAAGAACTCCAAGATTTAGGAGTTGCTCAATCCGGTATAAACGACTTTGTCTCCCAGACTCTTAAAATGACCGGGGATTTAACTGACGAACAAAAAGCATTAGTATCTGCTCATTTTGATCAATACAGGGTTGTAGAAGATATCAATGATGAACTAGAAAAAGAACTAGTTATTCGTGAAAGAGCGAATGATCTACTAGGAGTTTCAGGTCAAATACTAAAAGGAATTAAAGGATCTTTAGGACCCTTTGCTGAAGCTTTTAATTTAGATGAAGTAGCAGATGCTATGGGAGAAACTGCTGATGCTATAGCTAGAGGAGAACAATCTGGTAATAAGTTAACAGTTGCCCTTTCAGGGGCAGGTCAAGCTGTAGTATCCTTAGGTAAATTTCTTATGGACCCCGCTGTTATTATTGGGGGTATAGTTTCTTCATTTGCTAAATTTGAAGAACAGAATAGACAAGTAAGACAATTAACGGGTCAAACTGCTACTAATTTTCAAAACTTTAGTAATTCTGCTATTTCTTCAATTGATGCTGTTAAAACTATAGGATCATTATCCCAAGAAATAGGAATTAATGTTAATGCTGCCTTTGATTCTAATACTATAATGGCAGCTACAGAATTATCTGAATTATTAGGATTATCAGCTCAGGAAACAGCTACTTTAGCTTTAAGGGCTGAAGCTTTTGGTGAAGACTTAGGTGCAGCGGATGATCAGGCTGAAGCTATTGTAAAAAACTTTGCTTTATCAGGAAAGGGAGCATTAAATGTACAACAAGTATTAAAAGGTGCTGGTTCTGCCTCAGCTAGTTTATCTTTAAGCATTAAAGGTGGTCAAAAAGGATTATTAGAAGCGGCTGCGAACGCCCAAAGATTGGGTATTAACTTACAACAAGCCGAAGCTATTGCAGATAGTTTATTAGATTTTGAACAATCTATTTCAAACGAATTAGAAGCTGAATTATTAACAGGTCGATCTTTAAACTTAGAAAAAGCTAGAACTGCTGCTTTAAACAATGATATTGCAACTTTAACAGAAGAAATAGGCAATAATGAAGGTATTATGGAAGCCTTTTCTTCAGGTAATAGAATTCAACAAGATGCTATTGCTAAATCTTTAGGAATGTCTAAGGATCAGGTAGCAAATATGATTTTCTTAAAACAAAAAGAAAAAAATCTTATAGATGAACAAGCAGCAGCAGCCGCTGGTATTAGTGTGGAGGAAGCAAAACGTTTAAGTGCTACAGAATCTATTAATAAATCAATAGAACAATTAACAGCAGCATTCGCTCCTTTATTAGATCAATTTGCCAAAATAGTATCTAGTAAAGCAGGTATGATGGCTGTTAAATTAATAGTTGGTGGTTTAGCGGCGGCATCAGTAGTAAAAGGAGTTTTTGGGTTATCAAAAAGCTTTATGGAATTAGGATCTAGTGTTAAGGGAGCAGTATCTGGTATAGGAGGCTTTTTCAAAACAGCTAAAGAAGCAGGTGGAGGTGTTAAGGGAATTAAAGCGGGGGTAGATAGTGCTTTAGGTGTAGGAGGAGATGCGGCTAAAAAAGCAGCTGAAGCTACTAAAGGTGCTGCTGCTGGTGGTGCTAAACAAGGTCAAGGCGCTAAGGGCTTTTTAAAAGGTTTAGGTGATGGTTTAGCTTCTATAGGTAGAAAATTTATGGATGTTGTTAAAGGTGGTTTAGCATTAGGTATTGTGGGGGTTATTTTAGGTGGATCATTTGCTTTAGCTATGAAAATGGTTGAAAACGTAGACCCAGTACAAATGATAGCATTTGCGGGCGCTTTAGCTATCTTTGGAGGCACTGCAGCATTAGTAGGTAATTTAAGTAGCCAAATCATTCAGGGATCAGTAGCATTATTAGCATTAGGTGTTGGTCTATTGGGTGCAGGGTTAGCCTTTAGTTTAATTGAAGGTGTAGAAGTTGAAAGTTTAATAGCTTTTTCTATTGCCTTACCATTATTAGCATTAGCAGCTGCTGGTTTAGGATTTGTTGCTCCCTTCATTGTGGTAGGAGCAGCTGCTTTAGCAGCTTTAGGCCTTGCCTTAATCCCAGCAGCCTTAGGATTTAGCATGATTCAAGGATTAGATATGGAGTCAATTACTTCATTTGCATCCGGAATAGAAGTATTAGCTGCTACAACGGCCGCTTTAGGATTAGCTTCTCCCTTTATATTACTTGGTTCAGTCGCTTTAACTGCTTTAGGGTTAGCTATGATGCCTTTAGCTATGGGATTCCAAGCTATGGATGGAGCTAATACTGAAGGATTAGTTCAAAGTTTATCTACATTTGCAGGTTTAGCCCCTTCAATGGGACTTATGGCAGCTTCTTTATTTGGAGTAGCAGGTGGATTAGGAGCAATGGCCGTAGCGGGTATAGCAGCACTGCCAATTGTAACAGCATTAGCAGGATTAGGCACAGTTGCTACAGGTATTGCAGGTGTGTTGGGTGGTGATGAAGAAGAAGGAGCTGAAACAGGAGGAACTAACACGGCTGCTATGGAAACTAAATTAGATGAACTAAATCAAAATATGAGTACCTTAATAGCAACAGTTAGAGAAGGTGGCGTTGTAAATATTGATGGTAATAAAGCAGGTACTTTCTTTGCAATGGGTGCTTCTAAATTAGCATAATCCAAAATTTTACAATATTTATAAATAAAAACATTATGGCATTAATAGACAAAATAAATACTTCAAACTACGGACCTAAATCTCCATCAGAAAATAAAACTCGTTATAATGATGTAGCTTTTAAACAATCTAAAGTTCATGACCAATTTTCAATTAATGGAAGTCCTAAATTAAATTTAGGAAAAGGAGTTAACCCCTCAGGATTTGATTTAAATGGCGTACCACCTACAGGTCCTCTTAAGGATCCGGGAACTATTTCTATTAATAAAACTTTTTCTAAGGGTAAATACGAAGATAACCTTCCTGATGGGGTTTCTATCTGATGGATGGCATTAATAGATCTACAAACGGATTTAAAGTCCCTGAGATACGGGAAAGATAGACCTGGAGGGGGAAATAGTAGACAACCTTTCATAACAAAGGATATCCCAGAACAGGATAATCAAAGAACTGATGCCCCTGATTTTTTACTAAGAAATGGATTTTTAAATCCTATAAATAGTGCTAAAGATGTACTAAGAATTAGTAAATTTTTTACTACAGTTGGGGGTTTAAATTTTATAGCTAAGCAACAAGCTTTAATTATGACTAGTCCCCTATCCTTAGGAGGACGTACTGCTAATCCCATAGCAAGTCAAATTAACATAGCATATAATCCACTTCAAACCTTAGCCCAAGTAGGAGGTAACTCAATTGGCCTTCATACTGAAAGAAATGGGTTACTACCTGATTTTGATAGCTTTACTAATAGATATGAATATCTTCAAACATTTGAATATAATCAAAATGATGAGGGTAATGATAATAGATTAGTAAATTTATACCGAAAAGTAATTAATCCCGATTATGGAAAAGTTAGTGATAAGGCTAAACTTACATTTG
>MDSV01161835.1_pt1 | contig 11485 bp, 14 predicted proteins | sample 810851 | NCBI WGS metagenome assembly MDSV01 (sample SAMN05326640, study PRJNA326480) | marine metagenome | isolation source: seawater | place: Atlantic Ocean: North East | collected 2012 | reverse complement strand
TTTTAATCCAATTTTATCACTTTTTTCTGGGTGAAATTGAGTTCCAAAAATATTTTCTTTTTCTACAGCACAAACAACATTTGATGAGTAATCTGTTGTTGCCGAAATTATATTTTTATCATCTGGAATCAATTCGTAACTATGTACAAAATACATGTGTGAATTATTTTCTATACCTTTGAAAATCTTGCTGTTTTTTACAATATTAATTTGGTTCCAACCAATGTGTGGGAGCTTATATTTACCATTTTGATTATCAATTTTTGAAACTTTTCCTGAAATCCAACCTAGTCCTTTTGTTTCTGTTTCTTCATAACCAATATCTGCAAACATTTGTAACCCAACACAAATTCCAAGAAGTGGTTTTTTATTGTTAATTGCAAATTCATTTAATGTATCGACTAAGCCATTGATATTATTAAGTCCATCAACACAACTTTTAAACGAACCTTGTCCTGGCAAAACAATTTTATCGCTCAATTTAATTTTGTTTATGTCTGAAGTTACTTTTATTTTAACTTTATCTTTTGCAACTTCTATAAACGAATTAATAACAGAGCTAATGTTGCCCGAATTATAGTCAACAATTGTAATATTCATTAAATTTTATAATGAGCCTTTAGTAGATGGTATAACGTTTTTAGTTCTAGGATCTATTTCCAAAGCAGTTCTTAATGTTCTAGCCAGTCCTTTAAAACATGATTCAATTATATGGTGACTATTATCACCATAAATATTTTCTATGTGAAGTGTGACTCCTGCTGCTTGAGAAAATGCCTGGAACCATTCTTTAAAAAGTTCAGTATCCATATCTCCAAGCTTCTCAACTTTTAATTTAACCTTCCAAATTAAATAAGGTCTATTAGATACATCAATCGCAACTCTTGAAAGAGTTTCATCCATTGGTATCATTGCATGAGCATAACGTTTAATTCCTTTGAACTTATTAGATGCTTTTTTTAAACACTCACCTATAGCAATACCTGTATCTTCTGTAGTGTGATGAAGATCTATATGCGTATCACCTTTGGCTTTAACATTTAAATCAATTAAAGAGTGTTTAGACAATTGTTCAAGCATATGATTTAAAAATCCGATACCTGTATCAATTTTATATTTGCCCTTACCATCAATATTTACTTCAACATTTATTGATGTCTCTTTTGTTTTTCTACTAATTTTCGCTTTTCGTTTCATTATAAAATATACGTATATATAGATTATTTGCTTATATCAATATTTGTAATTTGGTACTTGAACTATAAAAAATAGTATCCACCTATGAGTCATGACAACGATTGCACTAATAAGAAAAAATAATCAAGTAGTAGTGGCTAGTGATGGCCAAGTCAGTATGGGAAATACTGTAATAAAGAAAACTGCAAATAAAGTAAGAAAGATTGAGAAAAGAAATGTGATTGCAGGATTTGCAGGTTCTACTGCAGATGCATTAACATTATTTGAAAGATTAGAATCTAAACTAGAAAAACACGCTGGCAATCTTGCAAGAGCAGCTGTTGAGCTAGCAAAAGATTGGAGAACAGATAAATATTTAAGAAGATTGGAAGCATTGATGGCAGTCGCTGATAAAGAAAAAAGTTTTATAATTTCAGGAACTGGCGATGTCTTAGAACCAGAAGGTGATGTTATTGGAATTGGTTCTGGAGGAAATTATGCCTTAGCAGCAGCAAAAGTGCTTATGAGTAGTGATATGTCTGCAGAAGAAATCGCAAAAAAAGCTGTAGAGACTGCTGCCGAAATCTGTGTGTTTACAAATAATAATATTTCAACTGAAAAAATATAATGGATAAATCAAACGTAACAACATTAATACCAAAAGATAAAAAGAAAGAGAATACTCTTTCAGACTCATTGTCTCCTAGAGAAATTGTTTCTGAGCTAGATAGATTTGTTGTTGGACAGGATAAGGCAAAAAGAGCTGTTGCAATTGCTTTGAGAAATAGATGGAGAAGACAAGCAATTGAGGGTGTTATGAAAGATGAAGTGCTTCCAAAAAATATACTTATGATGGGACCAACAGGAGTAGGTAAAACAGAAATTTCAAGAAGATTATCAAAATTAGCTGAAGCTCCTTTTGTAAAAGTTGAAGCAACAAGATTTACTGAGGTTGGGTATGTTGGAAGAGATGTTGAACAAATAATCAGAGATCTAATTGAGATTGCTATAGCAATGGAAAGATCTAAAAAAAGAAAAGAAGTACATACAAAAGCTCAAAATTTAGCAGAAGAAAGAGTTTTGGATGCTTTAGTTGGTAAGAATGCAAGTGTAGCAACGAGGGAAAGTTTTAGAAAACGTTTAAGGAATGGCGATCTAGATGATAATGAAATAGAAATTGCTGTTAGCGAAAATAATCAAATGCCGTCTTTTGAAATCCCTGGCATGCCAGGAGCAAATATTGGAATGATAAATATTTCTGATGCATTAGGAAAATCTTTAGGGCAAAAAGCAAAAAAGAAAAAAATGTTAGTAAAAGAATCTCATGAAATTCTAATTAATGAAGAATCAGATAAACTTATTGAAGAAGATAAAATTATTAAATCATCTAAAGATTCAACTGAAAATAATGGAATAGTATTCCTAGATGAAATAGATAAAATTTCAGCGAGAACAGATAGAGCTGGCGGCGATGTATCTCGTGAAGGTGTTCAAAGAGATCTTTTGCCACTTATTGAAGGTACAACAGTTAATACAAAATATGGTCCTATTAAAACTGATCATATTTTATTTATTGCATCTGGAGCTTTCCAACTTGCAAAACCATCTGACTTGTTGCCAGAGTTACAAGGAAGACTGCCAATAAGAGTAGAATTAGATGCTTTAAATAGTGATGATTTTAAAAGAATTCTAAAAGAACCAGACAACAGTTTAATTAAACAATATAAAGCACTGTTAAAAACTGAAAATGTAGAGCTTAAGTTTAGTGATGATGGCATAGATTTAATAGCAAACATTGCAAGTGAAGTTAATAATACAATTGAAAATATTGGCGCACGGAGACTACACACAATTATTGAAAGAATTTTAGACGAAATCAGTTTTACAGCATCTGATAAATCCGGTGAAACTGTTTTAATAGACTCTGATTATATTAAAAAACATATCGGAGAACTTGTCAAAGATACAGATTTATCGAAGTTTATTTTATAATTTTATATTCAAAATTCTGAGTTTCTTCATTAACCTGAATTTCTACAGCACCATTTTTCAGATGAAAATTTCTTGCCATTTCCGTTAATGGCGAAAGAGTAACTAGTCTATTTAAATGATTAGATTTTTTTATCATTTTAAATACTTCCTTAACAATTAACTTTCCTCCCCCTTTTTTATTTGACCAAACAGTGTATGCAATTGCTATTTTTCCAACATTTTGATCTCTAGTTGCACTTTGTAAAAAAGCATCTCTACTATAAAGATCTAATTCGTGCACTGATTTTGGTATTTTATTAGTAAAAGCGAAACACATAACTGCATGAATTTCATTTTTATATTTTACACCAAATATTTTTCTTCCGTAACTTGTTCTAAATTCATTGTCTAATTCAGGTCTTACTGGATCTTTTTCTGTTTTACATTGCTTTAATTCAACTAGTTCTGCGCCTTTAATCCAATCAAAAAAATTTTTTATATTCTTATTTAGGTCTTTCTTGCTTTTTCTAAACCTTGCTTTTAAATTTCTAGAAATTTTTTTTTTAATCATTTTTTTTTTTCAAAATTATTTCAAAATTTCCTCTGGATGGGCTTTCAACTGCAACAAAATCTATTTTTATAATTTTGTTCATTAAATTTTTATTTTCCTGAATATAATTTGGCACAGAGTACTTTAGAATACTTAAATCTTTTGATTGATATGGGTCATCTAAATTCTTTGATCTGCTGCCCTTTCCAGTTATAACATTAATTTTTGTTATACCTTTTTCAAAACATAACAAAATAAATTTTTCAATCTCAATATTTGCATCTTGCAAAGTATACCCATGTAAATCTATAGTTTTTTCTATATATGGGAAATTTTTTTTTATTGATTGCTGATCTTTATCAGGTATTTTTTCCTTTGAATTAACAAACTCTTCCCAGGCTTTTTTGTCTTTATCTGTTATTTTTTTTTTCAATTAAACTTCAGTTTCAATTAATTTCCAATTTGGATTTTGAGATCTGATGTTTCTAGAAAACTTCCAAGTGTCATTCACTCTTTTAATTTTTTGTGGATCACCAGAGATAATTTTATTTTCTTTATCTTTGATACAAGTAATGATTTCACTTATAAAATTAACACTTACTTCTAATAAATCATTATTTTGATTGTGACCTTTAATTTCAGCAGAATTAATTCCAATAAATGTTGTTTCATTTTTTATCTGCTTTGTAGATCTTTCATTAATTGCTTCACTAAATGAATTGTACACATCTTTGTTTAATATAGATTTAATTTCATTTATTTTTCCTTTTGCAAAAGAAGTTATTATTGTTTCGTAAGCAATTTTTGCACCTTTTAAAAATTCTTTTTTTGCATCTTCATCAAACTCGTATACTTCTTTTTTAACAGTTGTTTTTTTAAAATTTAAATCTTGAGCAAAACTGGTTGGTATATCTTCTTCGTGACCAGTTTTTTTTCCTAATATTCCTCTTAGTCTCAAAAAAATAAAACCTGCAATCATTGCAAGCAAAATAATGTCTATGTATTCAAAGCTATAATTCATTGTATTTTATATATATTTATAATATTTACTAAGTAGATCTTTTTCAATGATCTATATTTAAGAATTAAAGACAAATGAACTCACTTTTATTAGCAATTATATTAATTCCGGCTATTGAGATTTATTTATTTATAAAAATTGGATCATACATTGGAGCATTTAATACTGTTTTACTCATATTTCTTACTGCATTTGTAGGAATTTATTATGCACGAGCCGCAGGTTTAAACACATTAAATCAAGGATTAAGAAAAATGGTAAAAAACGAAATGCCAGCTTACGAATTAATTTCTGGGGCTCTTATCGCAATAGGTGCTATTTTTTTAATAATACCTGGCTTTGCTACAGATATAGTTGGATTTTTAATAATATTTGCACCAACTAGAAAATTAATATTTAAAAAATTTTCGAAAAAAAATAAAAAAGATAATAACAAAAATAGCGATTACATTGAAGGTGAATATAAAGATTTAGATGACAGAGAATAAAACAGAACAATTTAAAATTATTTTAGAATATATAAAAGATCTTTCTATTGAAACTCCAAGTGCAACTGTTTTATTATCCGTTAGAGAAAATTTAACGAATTATCAAATGGATATCGATATTTCTTCATTGGCATTAAAAAATAAATCTTTAGAAATAACTACTAAGCTAATCTTGCAAGATAAAAAAAATGTTAAAGATAAAGCCTTTTTTGAAATAAAATATGCGGCTGTAATTTCTATAGATAGTTCAATTATTGATAAAAAAATAATTAGTAAAATTGTGCTTTGTGACCTACAAAAAATTATTTATCCAAAAGTTGAAAAAATTTTTTTAGAACTTATTAGAAATGCAGGATATCCTGAAATAAAATTTGATAAAATAGTAGATTTTGAAAAAATGTATAATGACAAATTTAATTAAAATAATTTTTTTTAATTTCTTTTTTTAAAAAATTCTTATGTAGTTTAATTTCTTCTTCTGTAGGTTTTATAATTTTATCAAAATATTTAAACTCAGATTTAATTGAAGTTTCATTATTAAAATCTTTGTCCACTTTTAATTCAAAAGCAGGTTCTTTTTGATCAAGTAAATTAATATAAACTTTAGATAACAATTCGCAATCTATAACTGCATTATGTTTTTCTCTTCTTGAATTATCAATATGATATTTTTTACATAGTGCGTCCAAGCTTGTTGCTGAACCAGGAAATTTATCTCTTGCAATTTGAAGTGTATCCACTATTTCAGCTTCAATTTTTTTTTTCCCTATTAATTTTAATTCATTATTTAAATGTGAAATATCAAACTCTGCATTATGTATTACAAGTCTCTTACCTTCAATAAATTTTAAAAAATCATCCACTACTTCACTAAATTTTGTTTGGTTAGATAAAAACTCATCTGAATAGCCATGAACCTTAAAAGCCTCTTCAGAGACCTTTCTTTCTGGATTTAAATAGCAATGAAATCTATTCTTGGTAGGTATTAAATCTTTTAATTCAATACATCCTATTTCTACGATTCTATGACCATCTTTTACTGATAGTCCAGTTGTTTCAGTATCAAGTACTACTTCTTTCATTTATAATTTTTTTTTTAATTAATTTTATTTTTTTTTTCATTATATTTATAGAAAAATTATTATCGAGAACATAATTTGCTAATTTTTTTTTTTTAGAAAGAAGAGATTGGCTCTCTCTCAAGTTCTTTAGAATTTTTTTGTTAAAATTTCCTCTTTTTTTTAACCTACTAAGAGTTTTATTTTTATTAGACTTAACAAATATTAATACATCATCTTTTTTATTTAGTTTATTTTCAATCAATAAAGGTATGTCTAATATTATGAACTTATATTTTTTTTTTTCTTTTAAAAACTTTTTCATTCTATTTCTTACAATTGGGTGGATAATAGATGAAATTTTTTTTAAATTTTTTCTGTTAGCTGTTATAGCATCTATCAAATAGGATTTATTTACAGGAAAGGATTTTATATACTTTGGTAATTTTTTCCTTAGTTTTCTGTAACAATTTATATCATTTTTATAAATATGATTTACTTCATTATCTGCATTAAAAACTGGATAGCTAAAAAGTTTTGCAACAAAAGACTTACCAGATCCTATACCTCCCAAAACACAAATTCTAATCATAATTAAATTTTATTAATCATTATATACATCTTCCACCATCCACCTCTAGAACAGTTCCTGTTATCATGCTTGCTTCATCAGAACATAAAAAACAAGCAGCATTACCCATATCTTGAGGTGTAGAAAATCTACCAATAGGAATTGTAGATAAAAAAGCTTGTTTTTTTTTTGGTGTATCACCACCCATAAAAGATTTAAGTAAAGGAGTTTTTCCTGCTACGGGAGCTATAGCATTTACTCTTACCTTATAGGGAGCAAGTTCAATTGCCATAGCTTTTGTCGCTGTAATCATCCATCCTTTGCTAGCATTGTACCAATTTAATTTTGGTCTAGGTGAAAGTCCTGCAGTTGAGGCAACATTTAAAATAGCTCCTCTTTTTTGTTTTTTCATTCTTGGAACAAAAAACTTTCCACAAAAAAATACTGATTTAGCGTTAACATTGAATACTTTATCAAATTCTTTTTCGGTCACATTTTCCATAGGTTTTGGATAATGAGTTGTACCAGCATTATTGACCATAATGTCTACATTTTTATATTTTTTGTTTATATAATTAAGTAAAGATTTAAAATGAGAAACCTTTGAAACGTCAGCAACAAAATAGTCTTGTGATAGATCTTTAGATACTTTTTTTAGTAATTTTGAATTAATATCAACCATTATTAAATTAGCTCCTTCATCGGTAAATTTTTTGGCTATACCTTTTCCAAATCCTGATGCTGCACCAGTTATAATGGCTACTTTGTTATTTAATCTCATAATTTTTTAATAACTTAAAAACTTCTTCATTAATTTCAGGCATCACATTATGCCAAATACTAAATGCTTTTTGTGCTTGATATAAAAACATATTTAATCCATTTTCAAAAATATTATTGCTTAGATTGCCCATTTCGTAAAAATCTGTTTTGTAAGGGTCATAAATTACGTCGTAATAAAATTTATTTTCTCCTTTATTTTTAAAATCTAAACTAAATTTATCACCTTCTTTTAATCCTATGCTCGTAGCATTAATAATCATATCAAAGTCTGGTAATTCTCCCCATTCTGCAACTGTTAAATTGTCAAATATATTTTTTAAATTCATGGCTTTTTCTTTTGTTCTGTTACTTAAAATTATTTCAAATGCTTTCATTTTTTTTAAAGCAAAAATTATTGATGGAACAACTCCACCAGCTCCTAATATAAGTATTTTTTTATTAGCTACATCGAATTTTAATTTCTTAATACTTAATTCAAAACCATCAATATCTGTGTTATGGCCTATTAATTTTCCATTATTAAAGCTAATCGTGTTAACGGATTGAGTATTTTTGGCTTCAATACTAAGTTGATCTATATATGGTATTATTTCTTTTTTAAATGGAACAGTTACATTAAATCCATCAAGTTTGCCATTTTTAACTTCATTGCATAATTTTTTAAGATTATTTTCATCTACTAACCTCTTTTCATAAATTGCATTTATATTATTTTTTTTAAACCAATAATTATGGAGTTTAGGTGACAAAGAATGTTCTATTGGATTTCCAATTACTAAATATTTTTTCATAAGATATTGCTTAAATATTCCTTTATTTTCTTAATTGGTAATCCCATTATAGTATCTTCATCACCTTCTATACTTGAAAATAATTTTCTACCTTCTCCTTCAATTTGATAAACATTATATGAATATAAGGCTTCATCACTTAATTTAGATAAATATTTTTTTAATTCTTCTAAAGTAAATTGTTTCATATTTAAAATGGCCTTGTCTGAGTAGTTCCAAACCATATTACCATTTTTAGCTATAGTTACAGAACTAATCAGACAATGTTTTCTTCCATTTAATTTTTTAAGAATTTCTAGAGCCTCATCTCTACTTTTAGGTTTAGAAATTATTTTATTATCTAAATCAATAACACTATCAGCTCCAATAACCATACGGTCTTGTTTTAACTGGCTAACTTTAGTTGCTTTTATTTCTGCCAGGTTTTTACTTATAATTTCTGGAGTTAATCCTTTTTGTATTAGATTTTCTTTAATCGGATCTTCATCTACATTCGAATCAACAATTTTACATTTAATATTGTTTCTCTCTAATATTTCTTTTCTAACTTTGCTTTTAGAAGCTAAAATTATTTCATTTTCTATTTGAGAATATTTCATAAATTTTTATTATTGATGCTGCTGTTTCTTCAACAGATTTTCTAGTAACATCAATTATGGGCCATTCATATTTTTGAAAAGTTTTTTTTGATGTTTTTATTTCATTTTGGATAGTTTCCAAGTCCGTGTATTGGATATTTTCCTGCTCTTTAATATTTATAAGTCTTCCTTTTCTTACTTCATTAAGTCTGTTTGGTTCTGCAATAAGACCAACTATGCAGCAAATTTTTGGATTATTTTTTATTTTATCAGGTATTGATTTTTCATTCACAAGTGGAACGTTAGAAGTTTTATAACCTCTATTTGCTAAATAAATTGATGTTGGGGTTTTGCTAGTTCTACTTACGCCTAAAATAATAATATCTGATTTATCAACATCTAAAAGAGAGTTTCCATCATCATGATTCATTGTAAATTGAATTGCTTCAATTCTTTTATAATATTCTTCATTAAGTTCGTGTTGTCCGCTTGGAATGTTTGTAGCTTTTTGATTTAAAAGTTTTGAAAAATTAAGAATTAAATCTCCCAACACTCCAAAACAAGGAATGTTTTTTTTATTCGCTTCATTGGAAAGATATTTTGCAAGTTTATTGTCTACAATAGTATATAAAATTATAGAATCTTCCTTTTTTTTTGCCTCATCAAGAATTTTCAATATTTGGTTTTCTGTTCTCGTAAATGAAAAATGGAATAAATTATGTTTGAAATATTTGAATTGAGCTTTTAAAGCCATAAATATTCTTTCTAAAGTTTCACCAGTTGAATCTGAAATTAAATAAATATTATATGTATTATCCATGTATAAATTTTATGTTATTTAACAAAATTAGCTTTTTATTTAAAAAAAAAAAAATTGTTAATTTTTACAATCAGTTATTAACATATTTAAACAAGTAAAAAAAAATATATTAATAATTAGTAAAATTGTTAATTTCAAATAAAAATTAGATAAATTGATTGTTTTAAAACGATATTATTGTTAACAAAAATGTGGAAAAAATTGTATGAAATTTAATTTAACTAATTCACAGGATAATAATATACAAAAATAAAACTATTATATTTTATTATGGGTGTACTTAAAGATTGTATAAATAAGAAAAAAATATCTTCTATACCAGTATGGTTTATGAGACAAGCAGGAAGATACTTGCCTGAGTTTAGAGATATAAGATCTAAAAATACTAACTTTATGAATTTATGTTTGGATCCTAAACTTTCAAAAGAAATAAGTATACAACCATTAAAGAGGTTTAATATAGATGCTGCAATAATATTTTCTGATATTCTTTTTATTCCTTTTGCTCTAGGACAATCTGTTGAATTCGAAAAAAATTTCGGCCCCAGACTAGGAGAATTAAATTACGAAAGTATTTTAAATACACCAGATAAGGAAATCTCATCAAAACTAAGTCCTATATATGAACTAATTAATTTAACAGCTAAAGATAAAATTTTGGATGATAAAGATTTAATAGGATTTGTAGGGGCAACATGGACAATACTAGTTTATATGTTGAATAAACAATCACCAAAAAAGAAATTAGATAAAAATATCTTTAATAAACCTCACCAAGATGAATTGATAAGTAAAATTATTCAAACCCAAAAAATACATATTAAAAACCAGGTTGAAAGTGGAGCTTCCTTAATTCAAATCTTTGATAGTTGGGCAGGACTTTTAGATGAAGATAAAAAAGAGAAATATATATACCAACCAACAAAAGAAATTGTTGAGTTCACAAAAAATTTGGGTGTAGAAGTAATTTGTTTTCCAAGAAATATCAAATCTTATAAAGAATATTGCGATATGGTTAAACCCAGCGCAATCAATATTGATTATGAGGTTAATCCAATAAAAATTGCAGAAAGTATTGAAATACCAATACAAGGTGGAATGGATCCAAAATGCCTATTGTTAGATAAGAATGACATGTTAAAAAATGCAAAAAAGTATTTAGAAGTATTTAAAAACCATAAATATATTTTTAATTTAGGGCATGGGGTTTTGCCCGAAACTAAACCAGACAATGTTAAGACATTAGTAGATTTTGTGAAAGATTTTAAATGAATGAAGAGCATCCAAAAATAAGTTTTGGAAAAACAGGAGTGCTGTTAATTAATTTAGGAACTCCAGACTCAACTAATTGGTGGGATATACGTAAATATCTAAAAGAATTTTTATCAGATAAAAGAGTTATAGAAGTAAATCCAATTATTTGGCAGATAATATTAAATTTATTCATACTAACGTTCAGGCCTTCAAAAACTGCAAAAGCCTATAAAGAAATATGGATGAATGATATTAACAAATCACCTTTAAGATTTTATACTGAAATGCAAACAAAAAAACTAAGCGAAAGAATAGAGAATAAAAATTTATTAGTTGATTTTGCGATGAGATATGGAAACCCAAGCATTAAGAGTAAAATAGAAAGCATGCAAAGAAAAGGATGTGAAAACTTAATAATTTTTCC
>MDSV01138084.1_pt1 | contig 11485 bp, 15 predicted proteins | sample 810851 | NCBI WGS metagenome assembly MDSV01 (sample SAMN05326640, study PRJNA326480) | marine metagenome | isolation source: seawater | place: Atlantic Ocean: North East | collected 2012 | reverse complement strand
ATAGCTAAAAGTTGTTTTAAATTTATAAATCTGTTTTTTATCCACTTTGCTTGAGGGCCCACGGCCATAAAGACGAGGAAAACAACTACTACAGGTATTATTACAGAGTTGTAAAAAGGCGGGCCAACTGAAATCTTGCTTTTTAATAATGCATCTAAAAAAATTGGATATAAAGTACCTAGCAAAACAGTCAGTAAATAAAACATCATAAACCAGTTATTTATTAAAACAAAAGTCTCTTTACTATTAGCGGAGACATGGCTTTTTTCAGGCTTATATTTTGTAAACAAGAGATAAACTGAAGCTGAGATCATTATGCTTAAGAATATTAATATATAAATACCTCTTGTTGGATCATTAGCAAAAGTATGAACTGAATTAAGTATGCCTGATCTAACTAAAAAGGTTCCTGTTACACTTAGAGTAAATGTTAACAAGCAAAGAATAATTGTCCAAAAATAAAGAGCTTTTCTTTTTTCTAAAACTAAAAGTGAGTGCAAGAGTGCTGTCATAGCGAACCAAGGTAACAATGAAGCGTTTTCGACAGGATCCCAGAACCAAAATCCCCCCCAGCCAAGTTCGTAATATGCCCAGACTGAGCCTGTTATAATTCCAAGTGTTTGAAAAGACCAAGACAATAAAACCCAACTTTTAATTGATTTAGCAAAATTTTTATTTGAATAATTGGAAAGCAAAGAGGCAATTGCGGCAGAAAAATAAATCGATGCACCTACAAAACCAATATATAATAATGGTGGATGAATAGCTAAAGCAGGATCTTGTAAAATAGGGTTTAGGCCTAATCCTTCGCTTGGAGTTGGCGTAATAAGACTGAACGGATTTGAATTGAATAAAATAAAAAATAAAAATCCAATTATTAAAACGTTTTGAGTCACTAAAGTGTAAATTCTAAAATTTTTTGGATGATTTTTATTCGTGATTAAAAATATAAATGAAAATAATATTAAAATAATTATCCATAATAATAAGCTTCCTTCATGGTTTCCCCAGGTACCAGAAATTTTGTAAAAAATAGGTTTTAACGAATGAGAGTTTTCGTAAACAGTAATTAATGAAAAATCTGAAATGATGAACCCTGCAATTAAAGTAAAAAAGCATATAATTATTAAAGTGCTTTGAATTAAGCAGAAAGTATAAATTTTTTTACTGATAGAATTATTGTTATTATTCAAATTAGCTAAAGATGAAAATACTATTAGTGAGCTTAAGAGTAAAATTGTAACCAACAATATATTCCCAATATTACTTAGCATTTTGTTCCATTATATTTTTTAACTCAGGAGGCATATAATTCTCATCGTGTTTTGCTAAAATTCTATCCGCAAGAAAATATTTCTTATCTCTAAGTTTTCCTTCAGCGACTACCCCTTTGCCCTCTGCAAAAAGATTTGGAACTGTACCAGAATAGCTTACAACGATTTCATTTTTGAAATCAGTGATAATAAATTTTATTTCTCTATTATTTATTTGAAGCGAGTCCGTTTTAACCATGCCTCCAACTCTTATTTTTTTACTAAAAATTATATCTTGTTTAAGTTTAATGTCTGTCGGGGACTGAAAATAAAGAATATTGCTTTTTAGAGACTGAAGAATAAAAAAAATTCCAATGAAGCTAATCAGTAAAAACAAGCTTAAAAAAGATATTCTCTTTTTTACTTTTTTTGTAAGCATTGAAATGCTTTAGATAGACTTATTGTATGAGGCAAACACTTGGGTGGCGACTTTAGATTTTTCTAAAACCAATTTTCTTTTTGCCACAGAAAGCTTTGTAAGCTCTTTAGCAAAATCCTTTTCATGCTTTTTCATAGTTTTGTAAGTTTTATAGTAAGTTACTCCACAGGCTAAAATAGTAATTATAAAAGAAGACCATACAAATAAACCATATCCATTCATAATAAATAAATTTTGTATCAGATTCATATTCTTTTTATGTTTCTTTTCTTCATCTTAATGATTTCTGTCTTGTATTTCATTAGAAAAATTAACGCACAGTACAGTAAGAAAACTAATAACATCAACATTAATGGCACTAACATTGAGGAATGTATTGAGCTAGCACCATCTATTTTTATACTAGCAGGTTGGTGAAGCGTGTTCCACCAATCCACAGAATACTTAATAATTGGAATATTGATCAAACCTACAATAGCAATGATATTAGATATCTTCGAAGCGTTAACTTCATCAGCAATCATTTTATGCGAAAAAATATATAATAAATAAAAAATAGCAAGAATTACCATCGAAGTAATCCTCGCATCCCATACCCACCAAGTTCCCCAAGTAGGCTGCCCCCAAAGTGATCCAGTTATAATTGCTAGACATGTGAAAAGTAAACCAATTGGAGCAACACTCTTACCAATCAAAATGAAATTTTTTATTTTAAAAATATTATTAAATATTGATAACAAGGCCAAACAAACAAATGATCCTAAACCTATCCAGGCAGCTGGGACATGTACATACATAATTCTTACACTATCACCCTGTAAATAATCTGGGGGTGAAAATATTAAAGCAAAAGTAAGAGCAATAATTAAAAGTATAAAGAAAACTGAGTTTATAAAATTAATTATTTTTTCAATTAAATGAAAAATTTTACTTGGATTTATCAAATCAAACATTTTTTTATGATTACTATAACATTAATTTTAAGTGAAGAGACATAATGAGCCTAATTGAGAATTGAGAGGGAGTAAAAGAAGTATAAGTTAATCCCCAATTAGGCAACAACAATAAAATTTAACCTAAATCTATGTCATAGATTTGAGAGAATAATGTTTAATTTTAGGCAGTTAGAATGAAATTTAATTAGAAGGCTTAAAATAGTTAGAACCTCTTTTTCCTGAGAAAATTTCTTCAATTAATGGGTGCTTCACTGGTTCTTTAGATTTATCTAATAACAAGTTTTGTTCGGAGACATACGCTTCATATGTTACTTCATTACTTTCAGCTAAAAGATGATAGAAAGGTTGATCTTTTCTTGGTCTGACGTCTTTAGGTATAGACTCATACCATTCTTCTGAATTGTTAAATTCGAAATCTACATCATAGATCACCCCCCTAAAATCAAAATGTCTATGCCTAACAACTTCACCTATTGAAAATTTTGCAATATTTGTTGATCGCATACTTAATAATTAATATTTTTTTAATTAAAATCAATATCTAATTTAATAAAATTTTGTAATATGTTAGAGTTTTAATGTGAATAAGTCATTTTTAAAATTTATAGCTGACTTTGGCCCATTATTAATTTTTTTTACTATATATTATAAAAGCGGGAATAACTTAATTGTTGCGATACCTCCATTAATTTTTGCAACGATTGTTGCGGTTGCAGTTGTTTATTGGGTTGAAAAGAAAATACCCTATATTCCTTTAGTTGGAGGAGTAGTTATCTCTTTATTCGGTGGATTGACATTATATTTTAACAATCCAGTTTTTTTATACATGAAGCCAACAATTATTAATATAATCTTTGCTATTACTTTAATCATTGGAAAAATTTTTTTCAAAAAAAATTTGTTAAAGTTATTTTTTAAATCAGCTTTTCAATTAAATGAAGAGGGTTGGGATAAATTAAATTTTAGATGGGCATACTTTTTTATTTTTTTAGCAATTCTAAATGAAGTTGTTTGGAGAACTCAGCCTGAAACTACCTGGGTTAATTTTAAAGTATGGGGAATAATTCCCATTACTTTTATCTTTACAGCACTGCAGTTGCCAATGATAAATAAACATAAAATATGAAATTAATTATTAATAATACTATTAATAGAGAAAAGGAAAAATTTTTTATTAAAAAAGAGCTAAAGTGTATAATGAATTTGTACGCCAAAATGGTCTCAAACGGAACTTGGAAAGATTACTCTTTTTCGTCATGCTCTAGAGAAATATCCTTTGACGTTTATCAGCGAGCTTCCGATAAACCAGTATTAAGAATATTAAAAAATTTAAGTCCTAATTATTATAATGAAAAGTTTTTAATAAAAGACAAAAACGGAAAGGTTCTTAAAAAATCAGAAAATTTAAATCAACTTATTGATAAAATTAGTTGGAAAAACATTAAACTTGTAAAGTAATTACCTTCTTTGACCAAAAAGTCTTAAAAGCATAATAAATAGATTTATAAAATCTAAGTAAAGTGTTAAAGCTCCCATGACTGCTTTTTTGCCGATTATTTCTCCGCTATCACTGACTAAGTACATATTCTTTATTTTTTGAGTATCATACGCAGTCAATCCTACAAAAATTAAAACACCTAAAATTGAAATCACAAAGTACATCATAGTAGACTTCATGAATAGGTTAACAAGAGAAGCTATAATTATTCCAAACAAACCCATCATTAAAAAAGAGCCTAGTTTAGTTAAATCTCTTTTAGTAGTATAGCCATAAATACTCATCGCGCCAAAAGTTCCTGCGGTGATAAAGAAAACTCGAGTGATGCTAGCGCCAGTATACAATAAAAAAATTGAAGATAGAGATGCGCCCATTAAGGCCGCGAAAATCCAAAAAGTTGTTTGAGCTTTTGCAGCTGACATTTTAGCGATACCAAAGCTCATGTAAAACACTACTGCTAATGGAGCTAGCATTATTACCCATTTTAGTCCCGAAGCATAAATTGTGTTTCCAAAATTAGTTAAACCAATGATTTGCCCACCATCACTAGTAACCACTGCCATCTTGAAAAATGCTAAAGCGATGAAACCTGTAAGTAAAACGCCCGATGCCATGTAGTTATAGACTTTAAGCATGTAGGATCTTAAGCCTTGGTCAATAATTGCTTCAGAGGTTGAAGATTTTACTGAAGTGGTTTGTTTATTAAATTCCATAAAAATAATATATGAATTTTTATTAACTTTTCAATAGTCAATAATTGCATTAAAAAAGTACTAAAATTGAGGATTTTATGAAATTTAAGAAATTAGGTAACACAAATTTAGATGTTAGTTTGATTTGCTTAGGAACAATGACCTGGGGCACTCAAAATTCTGAAGCAGATGCTTTTGAACAAATGGACTACTCTTTGGAGCATGGGGTAAATTTTTTTGATACTGCAGAAATATATGCCGTACCTCCTACAGCAGAAACTTACGGCAAAACTGAAAAGATAATAGGAAATTGGTTCGAAAAAAGGAAAAATAGAGAAAAAATTATTTTAGCCTCTAAAGTTGCTGGACCTCGATGTGATTGGATAAGAAATGGAGAAAATAACTACACTGAAAAAAATATTGGTAAAGCAATAGATGGAAGCTTAAAAAGATTAAAAACAGATTATATAGATTTATACCAATTGCATTGGCCTGAAAGATCAACAAATACTTTCGGTAGAAGAGAGTATTCAATCGATAAAAAAGAAAAAGAATGGAATAGTTTTGAAACTATTTTACAAGCACTAGAAAAATATATTAAAAATGGAAAAATTAGATACATTGGAATGTCGAACGAAACTCCTTATGGTTTATCGAAATATTTAGAGTTATCAAAAAACAAAAATTTACCGCGTATGATGTCTGTTCAAAATCCATATAGTTTAGTAAATAGAACTTATGAGATAGGTATGTCTGAAATTTCAATAAGGGAAAAATGTGGGTTACTTGTCTACTATCCTTTAGCTGCGGGAGCTTTATCAGGAAAATATAGAAACAATCAAATGCCTAAAAATTCTAGATTAGCTTTATTTAAGGGCTGGGAAAGAATGATAAATCCCTTAGCTATGAAAGCATACGATGAATATTATAAGTTAGCCAAAGAAAATGAATTAACAATGGTTCAGTTGGCACAAGCGTTTGTTAATTCTAGACCTTTTGTAACTAGCAATATTATTGGAGCTACAACAATGGCCCAATTAAAAGAAAATATTGAAAGTATTAACATTGAGCTGAGTGAGGAAATAATGGAAAAAATTAATTTAATACATAACAACAATCCAAATCCATCACCATAATTCGAGCCATTGAAATAGCTAAATTTTAGTATAAAAATAAATCCATGTTATTTAAAAAAATTTTTATTTTTATCTTTATGTTGGTATTTAGTTTTAATGCGTTAGCTAATGCACCTAAATCGACTGGTAAATTTAAAAATTGGGAAAGTTTTACAGCAGAAACTAATAAGGGAAAAATTTGTTTTGCACAGACAACACCTACAAAAAGAGCTCCATCATCTATTCAGAGAGGCAAATCAAAATTATTTGTAACTTTCAGACCTTCTGAAAATATTAAAGATGAAATAAGTTTGACAAGTGGTCATGATTATAAGAGCTCAACTGTGACTGCATCCTCAGGAAAAAAAAGATATTCTTTTTTTTCTCAAAAAAACTTTGCTTGGTTGTTAGATGATCAAGAAGAAAAAAAATTTATAAAATTAATGAAAAGAGCAACAGATCTAATTGTTAAAGCAAGAACAACTAAAGATGCTGAAACTACAGATCACTATTCTATGATGGGATTCACGAAGGCATACAATACCGCAAAAAAAACTTGTAATTAAATGAAAAAAATTGTCTTAGCTTATTCGGGTGGACTCGATACCTCGATAATATTAAAATGGTTACAAGAAAATTATAACGCCGAAATCATTGCATACACCTCAGATATTGGCCAGGTAATGAACAAAAAAAAAATTATCAAAAACGCAAAAAACTTAGGTGTTAAGAAAATAATTATTGAAAATCTAAAGAATATTTTTGTAAAGGATTTTGTCTTTCCAATGATTAGAGCTCACGCAGTTTATGAGGGAGTGTATCTATTAGGAACGTCTATTGCGAGACCGTTGATTGCTAAAAGACAGATAGCTATTGCAAAAAAATTTAAAGCGTTTGCTGTGTCTCATGGAGCTACCGGAAAAGGTAATGATCAAATAAGATTTGAGCTTGGGTATGCTTTTTTTGGAGGAAGAAAAATTAAAGTAATTGCTCCTTGGAGAGAATGGAAGTTACAGTCTAGAACTGATCTGATTAATTATGCTAAAAAAAAAAATATTCCTATTCCTAAAGATAAAAAAGGAGCTCCACCTTTTTCTGTTGATGATAATATTTTTCATACATCGACTGAAGGTAAAGTTTTAGAAAATCCAAAAAATTCTGCTCCTGAATTTATATTTCAAAGAACAATTTCTCCTGAAAAGGCTTCTAATAAAAAAACTAGAATTAGAATTACATTCAGGAACGGTGATGCAACTTCAATAAATGGAAAAAAATTAAAACCGGAAAAACTTTTAGAAAAGTTAAATATACTAGCGGGCAAAAACGGTATAGGGAGAGTCGATTTAGTTGAAAATAGATTTATAGGAATTAAGTCAAGAGGTGTATATGAAACTCCTGGTGGCACAGTATTGTATATAGCTCATAGAGCAATAGAGTCGGTTACTTTAGATAAAGAAACAGTTCATGCGAAAGAAAGGATAATGCCAGAATATGCAGAATTGGTTTATAACGGCTACTGGTTTTCAAAAAAAAGGTTAAAACTACAAAAAATAATAGACAAAAAAAGAAGTCAAGTATCAGGTGAGGTGGTTTTGAATCTTTATAAAGGTAATGTAACTATTCATTCAAGAAAAACAAAAAATAAAGCTTATTCAATGAAAAAAGTTTCTTTTGAGGAAAATAAATCGTTTAACAAGTCGAAAGTTGAAAAATTCATTAAATATCACTCTAAACAGTTATATAAATCTTAAAATTCTGATAATAATTAATTAATGAATGATACGATTCGAAATATTCAGTTAACCGCCGTCATTTTTGTCTTGTTCTCAACAATCATAGCATTTTTTCTTGAGGTAAAAGAAATGTATGAGAATAGAAATATTGAATTAGCAGACTTGTTACTTATGTTTATTTACATTGAGGTAATTGGACTTGTTCGCTCTTATTGGGAAACTAGGGCAGTAAGGATTTCATATCCTTTAGTAATTGCAATAACAGCACTTGCAAGATTCATTATATTACAAGACAAAGAAAGTGATCCAACTAATTTAATATATATTTCGACTGCAATTTTAATTGTAGCTGTTGCAACAGTAATTATACGATTAAGAAATAGTAAATTTTTAAATTTAGATAAATCTAAGTCAAACGAGCTTTAAAGCATTTTAAAGTATTTTGTAATAAACAAGCAATTGTCATGGGCCCGACTCCTCCAGGAACAGGTGAAATCGCTTTTACTTTATCTTTAACTTCATCATAGCTGACATCACCAACTATTTTGTTTCCTTGTTTGTTGATTCCAACATCTATAACAATCGCTCCGTCTTGTACCCAATCTTTTTTTACTAAGTTAGCTTTTCCAACTGCTGCAATTACTATATCTGCTTTTTGACATTCCATTTTAAGGTTAATAGTTTTTGAATGAGTGATTAGAACTGTACAATTTTCTTTTAATAAAAGTTGAGCCATTGGCTTTCCATTTAAGTTTGATCTACCGATTATTACAACTCGTTTTCCTGAAAGATTTTTCTCAACTTTTTTTAAAAGCAATAAGCATCCTAATGGAGTACAAGGGACCATTGCATCATATCCTGAAGCTAAATTACCAGCATTAATTGGGTTTAAACCATCAACATCTTTTGATGGGTCTATTGAATTTATGATTTTTTCTTGATCGATTTGATCTGGTAACGGAAGTTGTACTAAAATACCAGAAACTTCTTTATTAGCATTTAACTCTTCAATTTTTTTTAAAACTTCTTGTTCAGTTACATTTTTTGAATATCTTATTACATTAGAATGCATTCCAACTTCTCTAGAATTCTTTTCTTTATTGCGGACGTAAATTTGACTGGGTACAAAATCACCAATTAAAATAACAGTCAATCCAGGAACCTTGTTAGTTTTTTCTTTTAAGGAAATAATCTCTTTCTTGATTTCTTCTCTTAAAATTGCAGCTTCTTTTTTTCCATCTAAAATCATAATTAAAATAATGAGGGTGCAAACATTTCGAAAACTAAATTTCTTATAAATAAAAGAGCTAAAATTAATATTACTGGTGAAATATCAATCGAACCAAGGTTAGGAAGAAATCTCCTTATATAATTCAAGGGAGGAGCGGTTAATCTATAAGAAATATCCAAAATAGAATAAACCAATCTATTGCCGGTGTTCAAAATGTTAAAGGCAACTAACCAACTAATGATTGCATTAATAATTAATATCCAAATATATAGAGTTACAGCTTGATCAAAAAGTATAAGAACTGACTTCATTAATTTTTTTCCACGTAAATTGAAGTGCTTGGGAAAGCAAAAGAAGCTTCATTTTTCTCAACTATAGATTTAATTGCTACAGCTAAGGTGTCTTTAACATCCATCCACTCCAAGTAATTTTTTGTTTTTGTAAAACAGATTAACCTTATATCTATTGAACTTGCAGCAAATTGCTCGATTTTTACTGATAAAAAAGTATCCCCTGTTTTTGAAAATAATTCACTATTTCCTATATAATTTTCTATTTCTTCTTTAATTTTTTTCAATTGGCCACTTGTAGTTTTATATTCTAAACCAATAACCCAATTTATCCTTCTATTGGTAGTCTGAGAATTATTGATTACAGCATTTTCTGCAAATTGGAAATTCGGTATTGTTGCCAACGATTTATCAAATCTTCGAACAACAGTGGATCTAAAACCAATACTTTCAACTGTCCCTTCAATGACTCCTTCTACAAAAATCCAGTCGCCTACTTGAAATCTTCTTTCGACTAGTACTAGTATTCCGGAAATTAAATTCTTAAATAAATCCTGAGCACCTAGAGCTACAGCAACCCCAAATAATCCTAGACCAGCTATTATAGGTCCTATCTTTATTCCCCAAAGTTCTAAAACTGCAGCTGCTCCTAAAATAAGTATTAAGATTTTTATTGCCTTGATAATCCAATTTATCAAATCTTTAGAAAGTAATCCTCCTACTGATTTTATTACAACAGAAAAAGGACCAATAATTTGATGGAAAGACCAAAAAATTAATATAGTAATTAAAGATCTATTTATTAATTCAATAGCACCATGTTCTACAGACAAATAGCTAGTAGAAACAAAAAAACCTAAAACTATTGGAAAAAACTTTGCAGGTCCCTCCATAGAATAAACTAATGAATTGTCAAACTTATTCGTAGTCTTTGAAACATATTTTTCTAATCTTTTAATGACAAACTTAGAAAAAACTCCTCTCAAAAAAAGAAAAAATATAAAAATTATTAAAGCAATTATAATTTCTGAAATATTTACTCCTGACACACCTTCTTTCCAGACGTCTAAAAACAAATCCCTAAAATTTTCTAATACATTCATTGTCTGTTATCCTTTAATTGCAATAATTCTTCTCCTGGATTAAAGATTTCCACTTTTTTCCATTTATTATTTAGAAATATTTCTGCAACTTTTTTACTTATACACATAACTTTTGATCCTGTCATTAATGGATAAAGAGAGTAATTTTTAACTATTTCCATAAAACTTAATGCACTTCTGGACGAATAAACAAAAATTATGTCAGGAGGGTGGCTTTCGATAATCTTTTTATTTTCCTCATTTAAATCTTTTATTTCCTTAGACAGGTAGTTAACAATTTTATTTATATTCATTCCATCTTTTTTAAGTTCAAGGTCTAGATCATAAGAAATATTGTCACCACAAAAATAGGCCATTTTAGATTTTCTATCAATTTTTTTTGAATTAATAATTAAATTTTTTAAAGCATTTACTGTGCCGCCGGCCGAAATAGTATTGCTATAACCTTTTGATCTTGCAATTTTTTCAGTCATTGATCCAACACAAAAACAAAGCTTGTTTTTATCCTGTGTAATAACATTAAGATTTCTGATTGCATTAGCGCTAGTAAAAATAAAAGCACTGTAAAGTTTGGCGTCGATTGGGTTTATTTTCGTAGGTGAAATTTTTAAAGTTGGTAAGTGAATTATTTTATGTCCCAATGAAAAAAGCTCACTCATTAAATCTTCTGCATCAATTAATGGTCTTGTTATTAAAATATTCATTTTTTCGTAAATTTTTTTCCAGCCATGCTTAATAATTTTTTCCCTACATTTTTTCCAATATTTAGTGCATCATCTGCTAGCCCGGTTAACTCACAATTGAAACTTTCGTTACCCGAGTCTGAAAATAGTTGTGCCGTTAATTTCAAATTATTATCATGTATTTGTGCCAAACCACCAATTGCTGTGTCACAGTCACCGCCTACTGTTTGGAGCATCTTTCTTTCTGCTATAGCACAAAGGTTGGTTTTTTTATCATTTATATTTCTAATTAGTTCTAAAATAAAGTTGTCATTTTTTCTGCATTGTACTGCTATAATTCCTTGTCCGGCAGCAGGTAAAATTTTATCTATTTCAAATATAAAACCAATTTTGTTTTCTAGTGCTAATGCTTTTACTCCTGCTGCTGCTAAAATAATTGCATCAAATTGTTTTTCTTCTAATTTTTTAATTCTTGTATCAATGTTTCCTCTT
>MDSV01048191.1_pt1 | contig 11485 bp, 13 predicted proteins | sample 810851 | NCBI WGS metagenome assembly MDSV01 (sample SAMN05326640, study PRJNA326480) | marine metagenome | isolation source: seawater | place: Atlantic Ocean: North East | collected 2012 | reverse complement strand
AACTAATAGAAGTTTTTTCTTTTTTATCTAAAGCGTCTCCAAAAACAGCTCCTGGACAAATACAAGTTAATTTATCTTTTAGCCCTTTGCTTTCCATAAAATCCCACGCAGCTCTTTCTGCTTTTGTCTTTGAAACAAAATAATCATTACATCCTTTCCAGTTAACATCGCTCCAATCTTTTTCTCCAAAAGTATATGGATTGGTTCTGTTTGGTTTTCTAAACATTGCCACTATTGAAGAAGTTTTAATAATACGTTCAACTCCAGCATTAACACCTGCTTTTAAAACTCTAATTGTTCCATCTTTAGCCGTCGGAACTAATCCTTCTCGGTTTCTTGAAGTCTTTAAAGGAAATGGAGAAGCTACATGCATTATATATTTGCAGCCTTTGGCTGCTTCATCCCACCCGGCATCATTTAATAGGTCTAATTCTAGAAAAGAAAGCTTTTCGAGGGGTGCATTTTGAGAAGCCAAGGTTTGTTTTGTTTGTTCAATCAAATCCTTATTCCGAACAGTTCCTAAAACCTCATAGCCTGAATTTAATAATTCTATGGCTATATGTTTTGCTATCCACCCGCTTATTCCAGTTAATAATACTTTTTTATTCATAAGGATAATCTTGGTTCAATTTCCACTAAAATTGATAAATTTCAAATTATTTATTTTAACTGAGCTCTTTTGAAGCACTCTACGGTATTATTTAATAAACAAGCTATTGTCATCGGGCCCACTCCACCCGGTACAGGTGTGATGGCCCTAGCTACTTTTGATACTTCATCAAAGTCGACATCACCTACTAGTCCTTTGTCTGTTTTATTAATCCCTACATCAATTACTATAGCTCCTTTTTTTATCCAATCTCCTTTGACTAATTTAGGTATTCCAACAGCTGCAATTATTATATCCGCTCTTGAACATTCTGTTTTTAAATCCTTTGTTTTTGAATGAGTGATTGTTACAGTACAGTTTTCCTTTAAAAGTAATTGAGTCATTGGTTTTCCATTTAAGTTAGATCGACCAATTACAACTGCGTGCTTACCGCTTAAATTCTTTTCAACTTTTTTCAGTAATAAGCTACATCCAAGAGGAGTGCAGGGAATACTACTATCATAACCTGATGATAAATTTCCTACATTCATAGGATGAAAACCATCCACATCTTTTTCATGAGCTATGGCTTCTATAACTTTTCTTTTATTAATGTGTCTGGGAAGGGGTAATTGAACTAATATGCCAGAGACTTTGTTATTGTTATTAAGCTCTCTGATTTTATTTAACAAAACTTTTTCTTCAAGATCTGCTGGATATCTAATAACTTCAGAATTTAATCCTACTTCGACTGCAGATTTCTCTTTGTTTTTTACATAAATTTTACTCGGAGCATCTTCGCCAACTAAAATTACTGTTAATCCTGGAACAGTATTATATTTAGATTTCAATTCATCAACCTGTTTCTTTAAATGGTTTCTTAATTCAGCAGCTACTTTTTTTCCATCAATAATCATATTAAAATAAACTTGGTGCAAAAACTTCAAAAATTAAATTTCTAAGGAACATTAAAGCTAAAATCAAGATAACAGGTGAAATATCTACGGAACCAAAAGTTGGAACAAATCTCCTTATTTTATTTAAAATAGGATCTGTCAATTTATATGTTGTATCTAGAACTGAAAAAACAAATCTATTTTGTGTATTTAGAATATTAAAAGCTACCAACCAACTAAGTAAAGCATTGATAATAATTACCCAAAGATAAATCGAAATTACACTATCTAATAAAATAAAAATTGACTTCATTTTTTCTCCACGTAAATAGATTGACTTGGAAATGCAAAGGACGCATTATTTTTCTCTACAATTTGCTTAATCTCCAAGGCTAATCTCTCTTTAACTTTTAACCATTCATCCCAATCATTAGTAACAGTAAAACACCTTATATACATATCTATTGAACTATCAGAAAATTTATCAACTCTTACCGCATGACCAAGACTAGTTTTGTAATCTTTATGGGTTGTAATATATTTTTCTATTTCATCTCTAATTTTTTTAAGTTGTTCGACCGTTGAATCGTACTGAAGCGTTATTACCCAACTTATTATCCAATTAGTTGTTGCACTTACATTAATCACAGCATTTTCTGCAAACTGGAAATTTGGGATAATTGCTAAAGATTTATCAAATTTTCTAACCACTGTTGATCTAAATCCTATTCGTTCAACTATCCCCTCTATAATTTCCTCAACAATAATCCAGTCTCCAACCTTAAATCTTTTTTCTACTAATACTAATATCCCTGATATTAAATTTTTAAATAAATCTTGAGCTCCAAGTGCAACGGCAACTCCAAATAATCCTAATCCAGCAATAATTGGCCCAATCTTTATACCCCAAAGTTCTAATACTGCAGCAGCACCTAAAATAAAAATAAGTATTTTTAAGGCTTTAACTATCCAGCCAATTAATTCTTTTGTTAGAAGTTTTTCGAGTCCCCCTAAGAGATAAGTTACCGGTTGAATAAATTGGTGTATTAACCAAAAAATTAAAATTGTAATAAGTGACTTGTTGACATTATCAATAAAAGATTGTGACTCGGGACTAAATTCTAAATAATAGCTGGCCATAAAGAAACCTACAACAATAGGGAAAAAACGAGCAGGTCCTTCCATTGCTTCAACAAAAGAGTCATCAAGTTTGTTTGACGTTTTTTTTGCTATTTTTTTTAGGCGGCCAATAATAATTTTACTAATAAAACCTCTGAAAAGTAAAAAAATTAAAAAAATTCCTAGGCCAATAAGTATTTGGAATATATCAACGCCCAATATTCCCTTTTCCCAAACTTCAAGAAATAAAGATGAAAAGTTTTCAAATATGTCCATAACTATTTAATTTTATTTAACAAAAATTCTTCTTCACCAGGATTAAAAATAAATGCCTTTTTCCATTTAATCTTATTTAATACTGATAATACATTCTCGCTTATACACATAAGATTAGAATGAGTCACTACGTTTAAAAGCGAATATTTATTTATTAGATTAAATAAATTTTTTGCACTTCTTGAAGAATAAATAAAAAAGGCATCAGGCGGATTTTTTTTTATAAAATCTAAAGTTGTTTGTTTAATTTGCTCTATAGGCAAAGAGGTATAGTTAGAAAATCTATCTACAGAATATCCAGACTTGATTAGATCACCATCTAAATCTTTTGAAATGAATTCGCTACTCAAATAAAGCAATCTTCCAAATTTGTTGTCTAAATTTCTTATTATTAATTCAATAAGAGAATCTACGCTTCCTTCTGATGAATATGTATTTATAAATCCGGCTTGTTTTGCAGAAATTTCTGTTGATCTACCTACGCAGAAACATTTAATTCCTACATCAAATTTTTCTACATCCATACATTTAATTGCATTTGAACTTGTGAAAATTACAGCTTTATAGTTTTGCAAATTAATTTTTTCTGTTTTTAATTTTTCAATTTTTATTAATGGAATGTGAGTTACTAAATGACCTAAGGTTATTAGTTTTTTCATAAGAGCGAGGCAGTCTTCTTTAGGTCTAGTAATTATAATATGCACTTTAGTTTCCTTGTGTTTTAAAATTAGGTCCAGCTTTTTTTAATAATTCTTTACCAACCTTGTAACCTACTTCTTTAGCTTCTTTTATATTGCCAGAACTTTCAAATTCAAATTTTTTTTCTCCATCATTTGAAAATAGTTGACTTTTTAAAAATATTTTTCCATTTGAAATTTTAGCTAAACCTCCAATAGCTGTATCACAATCACCGCCGATAGCTTTGAGTAGAGCACGTTCTGACTGAATACAACAATAAGTTTCTTGGTCATTGATTTTTTCTAAAATATTTAAAGTTTTTTTATCATCTTCTCTACACTGTAATGCGATTGCTCCCTGTCCTATTGCAGGTAACATTTGCTCTGTTGTAAAAATTTCTTTAACTTCTTTTTCTAAATTAAGCATATTGATTCCAGCTAAAGATAAAACTATAGCATCAAATTTATGATTTCTTAATTTACTAATTCGTGTATCAATGTTTCCTCTCATTGTAACAACTTCGATGTCGTTTCTTAGTAAATTCAATTGAGCTTTTCTTCTGAAAGAGCTGGTTCCAATTTTTGATTTAGGTTTAAGTTCTTTAAAAGACTTATTCTCAAAACTTAAAAAAGCATCTCTTGGATCATTTCTTTTAACTACAGCATTAACGCAAAGTCCATCAGTTGCTTGCGTGGGTAGATCTTTTAATGAGTGGACAGCTAAATCAATTTTTAAATCCAGTAACTCTTCTTCGATTTGTTTACAAAATACTCCTTTACCACCAATATCCGCTATTCTTTTATTTTGAAAAATATCACCTGAAGTTTTAATTATTTTTATCTCTATTAAAGAATCATCAAATTTTGAATTCGATTTCATTAATAATCTCTTTACATAATTAGAATATGCCAAAGAAAGCTTGCTGCCTCGTGAACCAATTGTAAATTTTTTTATGTTTGTCATTATTATTTAAATTCAATTATGTTATATTATTATTTTATATTTTAAGACAGATAATCAATAATGAAAAAAAAGCTTAACTTTTTGGGAATAGAAACGAGCTGCGACGAAACAGCTGCTGCAATTGTTGAAGAAAATAATGATGGAACAGGAAAAATTCTATCAAATATTGTTTCTAGTCAAATCGATGAGCATAAAGAATTTGGAGGTGTTGTTCCCGAAATAGCAGCTAGAGCTCATGTCGAAAAGATAGAATTTATAGTACAAAAGGCATTAAAGGAAAGTAATTTAAATTTACAAGATATAGATGGCGTTGCTGCTACTGCTGGACCGGGACTAATAGTTTGCCTAACTGTTGGACTAAATATTGGTAAAGCAATTGCTGGATCTTTAAAAAAACCTTTTATAGCAATAAACCATTTAGAAGGTCATGCATTAAGTCCAAAAATTAATAATAAAATTGAATTTCCATATTTGCTTCTTCTAATTTCTGGAGGACACACCCAGTTTCTCGAAGTAAATGGAGTTAATAATTATAAAAGACTTGGAACTACTATTGACGACGCTCTTGGCGAAGCTTTCGATAAAACCGCAAAACTTTTAGGTATTGAATTTCCTGGTGGTCCTAAAATTGAACAGTGGGCAAAAAAAGGAGATAAGGACTATTTTAAATTACCTAAGCCAATTTTAAAAAAAGGTGGATGCAATTTATCTTTTGCTGGACTTAAAACTGCAGTACTTAGAGTGTCTCAAAAATTGAAAGATAGGAAAGAAAAATATCACTTAGCTGCTTCATTTCAAAAAACAATTAACGAAATTCTTTACGAAAAAACCAAAATAGCTATGAAAGAATTTTTAAAAAATAAAAAAAATAAAAAAAACATTTTTGTAATAGCTGGTGGTGTAGCCTCTAATTTATCAATAAGAAAAAATTTAAGTAATTTAGCAAAGGAACAAAAATTTATATCTATTTTTCCTTCAATAAATTTGTGCAGTGATAATGCTGCAATGATTGCATGGGCAGGGATCGAGCGTTATAAAATTAATTTAACTAATAATTTAGATTTTACATCAAAAGCAAGATGGCCCTTGGATAGTGATGCGCCATTTCTAAAAGGTCCAGGATTAAAATTATAATTTATTTATTCTATATATAAATTGCTATCAATATCGCTGTCAATTCCTTGTGGATCTAATAGCCCATTTTGCAATATTTCGGAGATTTGATTATCAGAACTCCATGAAGCAAAATTAATTGATTTATTTATTATTTTTGGAAAAATTTTTTTAAATTCTTTATTTCTTTTTACAGCCCAAACTAAATCTATATTATTATTTACTGCCCAATTTATAATTTTTGTAAAAAGTGTTTCTTCATCAGGATTATCGATCGCATAGGTGTACAATACGTTAAGCTTTTTGACGTTTCCTGTTGCAAAAATATGTACAATGGCAAAATTATTTTTATATTCAAAAAAATAAATGTCTTTTTTATAGGGACACTCTATTAATCTCCAGTGTAGCCAAGATTCATCCCTAATAACTTCAGCAAAATTATTATTTTTTTTAACCAACTTAATTTTAAAAGAATCGTTAATAATTTTAAAATTTTCATTTATTTTATAAACTTTAATTGGAAATTCTTGTCTATATTTTCTTTTAATAAAATATCTTAAAACTGAACTTGAAAGATTAAAATCAAATTTTTTAAAGCCAGGTAAAAATTTTAATACGTTAAGTGGTTTGGCCAAACGTTTGGTTGATAAATTATTTTTCCAGCCCAATTTTTTAAAAACTCTTAATGAAAGATTGTTACAAAAAGTAATTTGATTTGGACATATTTTCATCCACTCTTTAGTCAAAATTTTTCCATACCCTTTTCCTTGGAATTCATGAAGTATAGCAAAATCTACAAACCAAATTGCTGAAGTTTTTTTTCCCAAAATATTTAATTCAATTGGCAACAATCCTGCCTGTCCAATTATTTTGTTGTCTATTGATAGTATTAACGTTTCATAACCAGAACTACCTGCTCTATACCACCAGCGCCAGTTGTTAGCTAAATTTTTATATCTGTTTTTATAAATTTTTTTATAAAAATCTAACAATTGTTCTTCCTTAATTTCAGAAATTTTATTAATTTTATATTTTTTCATATAAGTTTTTTATTATACATTTGATCAACATATGATCAAAATGTTATCCTATTAATTATGTCAAAATCCTATTGGCTAATGAAATCTGAACCAAATGTGTGGTCCTTAGACCAACAAATAAAAGCTGGTTCAAAAGGTTCGATATGGGATGGAGTTAGAAATTATCAAGCTGCAAAAAATTTAAAAAGTATGCATATGGGTGATCTCTGTTTTTTTTATCATTCTAATATTGGAAAAGAAATTGTAGGAATGGTTGAGGTTATAAAAACAGCATTTATAGATCCTACAGATAAAGATAAAAAATTTGTAGCCGTGAAAGTGAAATTTAAACAAAAGCTAAAAAAGTCTGTTTCTCTTGAAATTATCAAAAAAAATAAGAAACTCAGTCATTTATCTCTAATAAAACAAAGCAGATTGTCAGTAATGCCAATAGATTTTAAAAGCTGGAAAATAATTTGCAAGATGGGTAAAGTCTTATAAGCTGTTTAAATAATTTCAGGTGAAATGTGAGAAAAAAAAAGCGCAAGAATAAAAAGAAGAAAAGTAAATTTAGAAAAAGTTCCAAAAAAACTAAATTTAAAAAAAATACTAAAAGAACTAAATCCATAAAAAAAACTAAAAAAACCAAACGAAAAAAAAAAATAAATAAAAGTAATTCAAAAGAATTAATATTTGAGGTAACAAAAAAGTGGGCCAAAAAATCATATGTTGACAAAAGACAATACGAAAAAAAATATAATCTTTCAGTAAAGAATAACGAGGAATTTTGGAGAAAAGAGGGAAAAAGGATTAATTGGATAAAACCTTATTCAAAAATAAAAGATGTAAAATATAGTAAAACTGATGTTAGAATTAAATGGTATTATGATGGCACTTTAAATGCATCGGCAAATTGTATTGATAGACATCTTAAAGATAAAAAAAATAAAAATGCTATCATTTGGGTCGGAAATGATCCTAAAGAATCTAAGCAAATTACTTATAAAGAACTACATAAAAATGTTTGTATAGCAGCAAATGGTTTAAAAGAACTTGGCATAAAAAAAGGCGACAGAGTTACTATTTATTTAACCATGATTCCAGAGCTAGCTTACGTAATGTTAGCTTGTGCTAGAATTGGAGCTATTCATTCAATAATATTTGGTGGCTTTTCTGCTGACTCAATAGCTGGAAGAATTAATGATTGTCAATCAGATTATATAATAACAGCCGATGAAGGATTAAGAGGTGAAAAAATTATACCTCTAAAAAAAATTACAGACGAGGCATTGGAAAAATGCCCAAATGTAAAAAAATGTGTTGTGATTAAAAGAACTGGTAACACTATAAATTGGGTTGAAGGTAGAGATGTTTGGTACGAAGATATAACAAAATCTGTATCAAATGATTGCGAGCCAGAAGAGATGAATGCTGAAGATCCTTTATTTATTCTTTACACGTCAGGTTCTACAGGAAAACCCAAAGGTGTTATGCATACCACTGGGGGTTATATGGTTTATGCTTCAATGACTCATCAATATGTTTTTGATTATAAAAAAAATGATATTTATTGGTGTAGCGCAGATATCGGATGGGTAACAGGGCATAGCTATATAATATACGGACCTCTTGCTAATGGAGCGACGACAATGATGTTTGAAGGCATTCCAACTTATCCAAATAATTCAAGATGGTGGGAAATCATAGATAAATATAAAGTAAATATATTTTATACGGCACCAACGGCTCTACGTGCTCTGATGCGAGATGGTGATGAACCAGTAAAAAGAACAAGCAGAAAATCTTTAAAACTTTTAGGTACAGTTGGTGAACCTATTAACCCTGAGGCTTGGCTTTGGTATTATAAAGTTATAGGAAATTCAAAATGTCCAATTGTTGATACTTGGTGGCAAACAGAAACTGGTGGAATATTAATTTCTCCACAACCAGGTGCGATCGATTTAAAACCTGGTTCAGCGACAAAACCATTCTATGGCATTAAACCAGTTATTGTTGACGAAAAAGGAAATTCTCTTAAAGGAGCCTGCAAAGGCAGATTGTGCATAGCTGAATCTTGGCCTGGACAAATGAGAACTGTATATGGCGACCATCAAAGATTTATTGATACTTATTTTTCACAATTTGATGGAAAGTATTTTACTGGTGATGGATGTAAAAGAGATGAAGATGGATATTATTGGATTACAGGAAGAGTTGATGATGTAATCATAGTCTCAGGACATAATCTTGGAACAGCTGAAATAGAAAGTGCATTTGTTGCTCACCCAAAAGTGGCTGAGGCAGCTGTAGTTGGTTACCCTCACGATATCAAGGGAAATGGATTATATTGTTATGTAACATTAAACGCGGATGAAAAACCTTCAGGGGACTTAGATAGAGATCTAAAACATTGGGTAACAAGACAAATAGGTGCTATTGCGAGACCTGATTTAATACAATTTTCTCCAAGCTTACCTAAAACAAGATCTGGTAAAATAATGCGAAGAATACTCAGAAAAATTGCAGCTAACGAGCATGAACAACTGGGAGACACAACCACTTTAGCTGACCCAACGGTTGTTCAAAGTTTAGTTGAAAATAGAAAGAATAAATAAAATATAGATGAATGGTTTATTAAAAACACTAATAAAACCTGATTGGGATGATAGTCCAAAAAGAACTGAAATTATTCAAGCCGCTAATTTAATACAGGTAGGCGAGTTTCAACTAATTCAATTAGCTTACAAAACTTGGTATAAAGAAAATCTTCCAGAAGATAAAATAAATCAAATCTTTAACGAATATATGGTTACTGGAATCATACCTATATGGGTTACATATTATGCTAAAGATATTATAAAATTAGACAAAGCAAATATTCTAGATGGTGATAATGAAAAGTATCATATATATGATCACGAATTTGGAAAATTTATAAGTGACGAAAGACAAAGAAAAAGTCGTGGAATATTTTATTCAGTTTTAATTGGATTTGTTTTTGTAGCAAGTCATTATATAGCTATCAACACTGTTGATGAACCGGCAGGCTTTTATCCTCCTTACGTTGAAAAAAAAGTAGTTTACCCTGAACTATACCAAAAAGATTCTAAGCATGGACAAGACAAGAAATTAAAATAGGTAATGATTGATTTTATACCCCAAGAGTATGAAAAATTAGTAAATATAATATTTTTAATAATTACTGCTCTAATTGCACACCACGCACTTACTTATAGAAATGAAGAAGGGAAGAAAGATTTTGTAAGAATATTTTTTGGTTGTATTGCTGCAGTATATTTTTTTTTAGTGCTAGTAAAAAATATTTTAGGAATAAATTTGCCTGGTCTGAGTGGTTAAAGCTTTCCTGGTTTATGCATTACTTGTCCAGCGTCTAATTCTTTTATGCTTAAAACTCTCTCATTTTCAGGCAGTTGAAGTTGTTCATTTAAATACAAAGCTCTGTCTCTAACAGAAGAAGTTTTATATTTATAATTTAATATAATTGTACCCAAACCTGGGCCTGCTACAGCTTCGTCATCTATGCCAAGCGCTTTAATATAATCTTTTAAAGCACCCTCATAATCTTTTGTTCTATCTTTAATAATTCCACGATTGGCGTAAGCTGCCGCCAAGGTTCCTATGCCAGTTTTATCATCAGGTAAAATAGTTTTTTCCAAAAATTCTATTAAATAATTTAATTCCTTGGTTGCTAAAGTATAATTTTTTTTAGAAATATAAACTAAAGCTTTACACATGATAGCTCCTCGGTGGTTGGGTGTTTTTGTTAGAGCTAAGTTAGCTGCTGTTAAAGCTTTTTCGTATAATTTATCTTTTAATCTATTATCACAAACTTCTGTTTCGTAGTCTCCTGGAGGTCTATTTTTAAAAGATTTTACGAATGCCCAAACTGTAAACATGACAAAAGTTAAGACTGCCATATAAACAATAAATCTTCTAAGTACATTAGTATTTATACTCATGAATTAAATACCTGAGTTACATATATATAGCTAAAAACAATTGATAAAAAAATTGAAGTAAAATTTGCTCTTTTTTTTAAAACTTTTTTTTCTTCCTCAGAAACTAGCTTTTGAATTTTTTGTTTTTTTCTAACATGCAAAACCCATATCAACTGTCTTATTGGATAAAATAAGGCTGAGCTTAAAAGCAAAATCCACATTGGATCGTGAAAAACTATGTAATATGTTTTGAAGTCCATAATTTTTTTTAAATAAATTTTATGGTTAAAATAACACGCATATAGCAACACTTTCAATTAATAGTTGAACTTATTAACTCAAACATTGCTCAAAGTAAGTATTGCTTTGAACCCTTATTTGATGTCTAATTTTCATATTAAATGCTTAAGCCTTAAAATTTAAGCATTTTGTGTTTTATAAAACAAAGTAAAAATAACAAAAGGGGGAAACCTTTATGTCAGCAAAAGTAACGTGGCTGATCGTGTTTGTACTACTCTACTGGGCGTATTGTATTTACTGGGGAGTAAAAGGAGCACAGCAGGCGAAAACAGCTTCAGATTACTTCATATCTGGAAGAAGACTTCCAATGTGGGTATTTGTGCTAGCCGCCACAGCTACATCGTTTTCTGGATGGACCTTTTTAGGTCACCCAGGATTAATTTATAGAGACGGTTTCCAGTATGCTTATGCGTCATTTTATGTAATCACAATTCCTTTTACAGGTGTGATGTTCTTAAAAAGACAATGGATACTTGGAAAACGTTTTGGTTACGTAACTCCAGGGGAAATGTTAGCCGATTACTTTAAAGGTGATATGGTTCGTGTTTTAACTGTTGTCGTAGCTTTATGTTT
>MDSV01014028.1_pt1 | contig 11485 bp, 10 predicted proteins | sample 810851 | NCBI WGS metagenome assembly MDSV01 (sample SAMN05326640, study PRJNA326480) | marine metagenome | isolation source: seawater | place: Atlantic Ocean: North East | collected 2012 | reverse complement strand
TAGATTTCGACAAATCCTTAATTGTAAATATTGAAAATATTGAAAATCATATAAGCTTTGATGTTGCAAAAAATATATTAATTAAAAATTATTAAAAAATGGAAGATATTGAAATATACAAGTGGTTTATTAATCAATCCCCTGTTGTACAAGCTTTAATTGGCGGTTTATTTACTTGGGGGTTAACTGCCTTAGGCGCAAGTTTAGTTTTTTTCTTTAAAACAAGTAATAGAAAAGTTCTTGACATGTGTCTTGGCTTCACTGGAGGAGTAATGATAGCAGCTAGTTTTTGGTCATTATTATCACCTGCAATAGCTGCTGTTGAAAAACAACAAGAACTTGGTATTACAAATTTACCTGTTTGGTTTGCACCAGCAGTTGGATTTCTTCTTGGCGCTTTATTTTTATACTATCTAGATAAAAAAATTCCTCATCTACATCTATTTGAACCAGTTGAAAATGCGGAAGGACCTAAGACAGATCTGAAGAAAACTGAACTACTTGTTCTAGCAATTGCATTACATAATATTCCTGAAGGACTAGCTGTTGGTGTTGCCTTTGGAGCTCTTGCTCATGGAATGGATATTGGAATTGAAATTGGAGGAGCTATTGCGCTTGCTATTGGTATGGGAATTCAAAATGCACCTGAAGGATTTGCTGTTTCAATGCCCTTAAGGAGACAAGGTTTCTCAAAGTTAAAATCTTGGCAATGGGGGCAAATGTCTGCTATAGTAGAACCAATATTTGCAGTTATTGGAGCGGCAATTGTAATATTGGTCTATCCTATACTTCCTTATGCATTAGCATTTGCTGCAGGGGCTATGATATTTATTGTGATTGAAGAAGTAGTACCGGAAAGTCAAAGAGGAGGGAATACTGATATCGCTTCATTAGGACTGATTGGAGGATTTATTATTATGATGTGTTTAGATGTTGCTCTAGGATAGTTAATTAGTCTAACAAAGATTTAAATAATTATCTTTGTGAAATGTCTGATGTAAACATTAAAAATAAAAAAGCTTTTTTTGAATTTCATATTCTAAATAAGTATAGTGCAGGTATAGCTTTATTAGGAACCGAAATAAAGTCTATTAGAAATAATAATGCTAATCTTTCTGATGCTTTTTGTACTTTTAATAATTCTGAACTATATATAAAGAATTTACATATTGGAGAACTACAAAATGCTGGCTTAAATAACCACATTCCAAAAAGAGACAGAAAATTATTATTGAATAGACTAGAACTTAACAAAATAGAATCAAAAGTTAAAGAAAAGGGAATAACTATCATTCCTTTACGTTTATTTATAAATAAAAACGGTAAGGCAAAAATCGAAATTGCATTATCCAAAGGAAAAAAACTCTTTGATAAAAGAGAAAGTATAAAAGAAAAAGATATAAAAAGAGATATAAATAGATCACAAATTTTAAAATGAGATACTTGTTATTCTTAAGCATATTATTAATTATTTCTTGTAAAAAAGATATTAATTTTGAACATCAATATGCTAGCTTAGAATTTTCTAATGATACAATTATATTTGACACCACGTTTCAATCCATTGGTACTTCAACACAAACATTAACAGTTTATAACAATAATGATTTTAATATTATTACTAATATTTCTCTTTCAAGTAATGAAAATGGGAGCTTTAGAATAAATGTGGATGGTATTCCGTTAAACGAAATGGAAAATATTAGTGTTAATATAAAATCTAATGATAGTATTTTTATTTTTTTAGAAGCTACTGCTAGTGAAAACAACATGAATAGTTTTTTAATAACAAATGTTTTAAATTTTAATACAGGAGGTAAAAACCAAGACATCAAACTTGTTTGTCCTGGAAAAAATGCAATATTTCATATTTTACATGACAACTTTATAAATGATAGTATAATATATAAATACTATTCTATAAGTGAAAATACCACTTGGACTAATGAATTACCACATGTTGTTTACGGTCAAGTAGTTGTTGAACCTGGAGTAACACTTACAATAGAAGAAGGAACTAATATTTATTTTTATAGTAATTCTGGAATAATAGTAGGAAATCCTATTTACTCAAATAACTTTGGAAGTTCATTAATTGTAAATGGTACATTAAATAATAAAGTTATATTTCAAGGCATTAGATTTGAGGAATGGTACGAGGATTCTCCAGGACAGTGGGATAAAATTTGGATTACTCCTGGAAGTATTAACAATCATATAACAAATGCAGTAATAAAAAATGGAAATATAGGAATTCATGTAGATACAATTGGCAATAACTCCCCTACTTTAATTTTGGAAAATACTATAATACAAAACATGTCAAACATTGGACTTTTAGCACAAGGATCAAATGTTGATGCTCATAATTTAGTTATTAGAGATTGTAGCCAGTATTTAGTTGCTTTAAATATTGGTGGAAATTATAATTTCACACATTGCACATTTGCAAATTATTGGAGTTATTATCAAAACAGAAATAGAAACACACCTTCTATTCTTCTTAATAATTACTATGAAGGAGCTGATGGAAACATATACATAAGAAACTTAGAATCTGCCACCTTTACAAATTGCATCATCTATGGCACTTTATCAACAGAAATAAGTTTTCAAGAAAATAGTTCCGGAAACTTTAATTATAATTTTCAAAACTGTCTTATTAAATTAGATCCCAATACAAATCTAACAAATAATTATTTAGATTGTATTATTAACGAAGATCCAATATTTGCAGATTTTGAAGAAGGTGATTTAAGTCTTGATGAACTATCTCCTGCTATTAACTCTGGAGTTTTACTTAATGGTTATTTAATTGATATTAACGGTAAATCAAGAGTAAATCCAGATATAGGAGCTTACGAAAGATAAATTATAAACTGATAAGAAAATCTATAATATCAACATTATCAGCGTAACTATTTAGTTCTGGTTTTTGAGCGCATCCAAGTTTATCATTAGTTTTAGAAACTACACATTGAATTTGATCATTATTTATCTCAAGAAAGTTGTTTACTTCATCAACATCAGAGTATTCAAAATAGTTTAGCAAACTTACTGGTGAATGTAATTGTTTACTCCTTTTAATTAATAAAAAACCATTATCAAAAAAAATTTGTTTATCCATCAATAAAACTGTTTTATGATAATCGTAATTGTTCATATATTTTTGATGCTTTATCAAATATTTATATTTGTAAAATGCTTTAAATAATTTATTTAAATCATATTTTTCAGGAACTAATATTTGAGAAATACTTCTACATCCTAAACCAAAATATTTAAATATATCATCAGCTAACAATTCCAAATCTGCATCATTTTCATTACCATAAATTACAGCTACTGAAGATCTATTTTTTCTAATAATTTTCTTTTTGTTTTTAAAATAATAATCAAAGTATTTTGCAGTACTGTCACTTCCTGTAGCTATAATGGCATCATATATTTTACTTTCAATTTTTTCAATAAAAAATATTTGATTTTCAAATTCTTTATTTATTTTTAATAGATCGTTTAATATTAATGGGATTAATATATTATCTTTTGATGAAAGTTTTAAATACAGCTTATGTCCTGTAATCAAAATACATAAAATATCATGAAAAGAAACAAGTGGAATATTACCTGCTGAGATAACTAAAATTTTTTTAAAATTAATATCGGAGCATCTATATTGATTTAACCAAAAATTTAATGAATTAAAATTTAGTTGACTACCCCAATAATCAATTGCAAACTCAATATTTTCAAATGTAAACCAAGGATTTACGATTTGTATTTCATTAATTTTATCTCTATAATTTTTAATAAAATCATTTCTGAGATAATTACCTAACTGTGTTAATGCTATTATTCTTTCATCTAAATCCATTAAATAATTTTATTTTTACAAAAATAATTTAGTTTTTAACAATGAAAATAAAACAAGCTTTCTTTATTATAATTTGTCTTTTTTACACTAATAAAACAAGTTCTATTACTTCTTCAATTAATTTAAAATTTAACTATACTGTTTCACAAAATGATAAAATTAATATTTTACAGGATAGTTTAAAAGCTAAATTAGATATAATTCAAAACGGCATTGATGAAAATGAAAAATTATTGGCAAATCAAGAATTTGTTAATATACTTAGAAGGACATTAAAGCTCAAAAGTTCATTTGATTTTGCTTTTGATTCACTTAACACAATTAGTATATTACAATCACCTGATAATTATTTTAAAATTTATAACTGGTTTGTTGAAAATGATGACAACACTTATAGATTTTATGCGATGATTCAATTTAAAAGTACTAAAAACGATGTTATTTTTTTAAATGATAACTCTGATGATATTCTTAATGTTGAACAAGCAGAGTTAAGTTCTGACAACTGGTACGGATGTTTATATTATAATATAATTAAAAACAAAACAAAAAAATCATATACTATCATTGGTTGGGACGGAAATAATGAATTCAGTACAAAAAAAATAATTGATGTTGTCAGATTTAATAGAAATAATAATGTAAAATTTGGCGCACCAATTTTCAAAGATGATAAACAAAAAAGTAAAAAAAGAGTTATAATTGAATACAATGACCAATCTCCTGTGAGTGTCCAATTCAATAAAAAATCTAAACAAATAATTTTCAACAACTTAGTTCCACAAAAAAAAGAATTAGAAGGAATAAAAGCATATTATGTGCCTGACGGTTCATTTAACGCATATGAATATAAAAAAGGAAAATGGTTGTTTATAAAAGATATTGATGCAAGAAATAAAAATAATTAATATATTTAATATTCATGCTAAGATGCTATTCCAAAAAATTAATAATCGCTGGTTGTGATGAAGCAGGAAGAGGCTCCTTAGTTGGTCCAGTTGTAGCAGCTAGTGTTATTCTTCCTAAAGATTTTAATTGCAACTTAATTAATGATTCAAAATTATTATCAGAAAAAAAAAGAAATAATGCATATGATATTATTGTTAATAAAAGTCTATCATATGAAATTGGTATTGTTGATGAAAAAAATATAGACAAAATCAATATTTTAAATGCAAGCATCTTAGCTATGCACAAAGCTATCAGTAAATTAGAAATAACTCCGGAACTCTTACTTATAGATGGAAATCAGTTTAAAAAATACAAAAGTATTCAGCATAGATGTATCGTTAAAGGAGATAAGAAGTTTATATCAATTGCTGCAGCCTCCATTATTGCTAAAGTATATAGAGATAAATTGATGCTTAAGTTACACAATGAATTTAATGATTATAAATGGAACAACAATAAAGGTTATCCAACAAAATTTCACAGAAAAATGATAGAAAAATTAGGTCCTTCAATATATCATAGAAAAAGTTTTCAACTCACAAAAAAGATTGATAAATAAATTGTTAATTTTGAAATAAAGTTATTAAATGTTAAACAAACTTATTAAAGTAATAATTCCAGTAATATTAATCTCAATTATATTACTAATAAGCTTAAAAACTTATAATGATACTAAAAATTCTCAAACAAATTTTTTAACATTATTTCCAGAAAACACTTCCTTAATTCTAAAAATCAATAATCTAGATAAGTTTAAATCAATTAATAGTAATAAAATCATAAATAAACTCAAAAATTTAATTGATACCGACTTTTTGATTAATAATATAGAAACTTTCAAAAGTATTTTACAGCATGAATTACTTCTTGATATAACATCATTAAATATTTCTTTGCATAAGACAGGAAATAATAACTTATCCACTTTATTTACCACCCATCTTGGTAACAACTATATTTCTTTCAATAAAAATTTTGAAGTTAGAGAATACGATAATAAAAATATTTACACAATTGATTTTAAAGACAATAAATTCCATTTTTATAATTTCGAAAACATTCTGTTTTTTTCTAAATCAAAATTTATTATTGAAGAAGTTATTAAAACCCAATCATCAAGCTACAACCTAATTAATGACTTAACATTTCAAGATAGTTATAAGACAATCAACAATAATGCTGATGCAAACATTATGATAAACTTTAAAGAACTAGCTAATACATCAAACATATTCTTTAAAAATAAATTAGTAATAAATAATTTTTCAAGTTGGTCATGTAACGATTTAGAAATTAAAAATGATTTAATTATTGCAAATGGTTTTTTAAGTACAAATAAAAAAATTGAATATTATACAGATATTTTAGAAAATCAAGAACCAAAAAAAATTAAAATAACTGAAATTATTCCAGAAAACACCTCTAATCTTGTTTCAATTGGATTTAATGATGCAAAACTATTGTTACAAAATAAAAATAAACTACTTCAAAAAAATAATAATTTTTGGAATTGGGATAAGCATAGAAAAAGCTTACTTGACAGCTCAAATATTAACTATAACGATTTAATAAAAAAAATTGATTCAGAAGCTGGAAATTTCAAAACTTCTCACCTAAATGCAAGTCATAATTATAATTATTTTAATTCAGGCAATTCAGTTGTATTGATAAGCTATCTTCAGCCAATAATTAAAAAGATAAAAACATATAATAATAAAAATATTTATTACTGCTTCGACCATAATTTAACCCACAATCTATTTGGACCAATTATACAAACAAACACCCCATATTTTACAATTATTAATGATTATTTCATGTTTAGTGATAATGCCAATTCAATTAAATATTTAATAGATAATTTTATATCAAACAACACCTTAATTAACAGTAATCATTTTATAAAATACAATACATTATTATCTCAAAAATCAAATCTGACAATGTATTCAAATCCTGGCAAATCCTTTCAAAAGTTTCATAATAACTTGAGAAAAGATTACAAGAATAATATAAAGGTCAACAAAGATTCAATTTCTAACATTACAGGTCTTTCATTACAAATATCAAACAAAGGAAAATTATTATCTAGTGATTTCATATTATTCTATGATAGGGATTATAAGCAAAATTTACAAGAAGAATGGGTTGTGAGACTTGATACTCAAATCATTTCAAAACCCTACTTTGTAAATAATCATTTTACTAAAGATAAAATGATATTAATTCAAGATACCTCTAACATACTATTTGCTTACAGTGCAAAAGGAAAATTAGTTTGGAAAAAGAAATTAAAAAATAAGATTATTGGTGAAATTAATTCAATTGACTTTTATAAAAACAATAAATATCAATGTATTTTTAATACAAATTCAAATTTACATATAATTGATAGAAATGGAGATTATGTAGAAAATTATCCAATTAAACTTCCTGTAAAAACAAATATTGGTCATTCGCTATTTGATTACAATAACAAAAAGAAATATAGAATAATAGTTGTTGGTGAGGACAATATGATTTATAATTTAGATAAATTCGGAAAGAAAGTTGTTGGTTGGAAATACAAAAAACAAAATAATAGAATATTAAAATCACCTAAGCACTTCAAATTTAGAACAAAAGATTATATTCTGGTAGAAACAAGAAATAAAAATACTAAGCTTCTAGCGATAAATGGAACAGAAAGAATAGTTCTTTTAAGCGAATCAATATTTAATGATTCTGATATTAAAATAAGTAGAAATGGATATTTATACGCAATAACAAGTGACGCAAAACTATGGAAAGCAAAATTGGATGGAAACTCAACTGAAACAATAATACCCAACTTAAATAATAAATCAAAATTTACAGTTTTAAACAATAATTTTATTTTTAATAATGACAATAAAGTTTATTCTATTGATGATGAATTTAATAATTTATTTACGTTAGACTTTGAAAATAATGTCAACAATGTTTCAACTTTTAAAGATTATTTGCTAATTGAAACAGAAAACAATCTATTTCTATACAATAACGATAAAATTGTTAATGGTTTTCCTATTAGGATAAATGGTATTTATAATATGGATGATGTAAACAGCAATAATAAAATCAATATAATTAATGTTATAAATAATTCAATTTATAATTATGAGCTATTTGATTAAAAAAACCTTACTTACATAGGGTATATAAATATATTTATCGCTAATTCCAAACTCATTAATTTTTGAATAATCTAAACCAATCTTTATAATATTACTTTTAGTTTTGTGTTTATAAGATAGTTCTGTTCCAATTTTCATGTCAAAATCAAATTTGTTATTTTGTTCTGAAAAATTTGCACCAGCACTTAATCCAATGTAGAAATCTTTAAATATTTTGTGACTAAAGCCTAAATTAAATCGGTTTATAATAATAGATGAATTTAAATCTGAAAATATCATGAAATCTTTGTCTAAATAATATACTCCTATTCCACAAATGTATGGAAAACCTATATTGGTTGAGTAGTAATAAGTTCTCTTAAATAAACTATTATCATAATTATATAACTCATATTTTTTAATAATATTAATTAGTAGGTTTGAGTATTTAGGATTAGTTGCATATCCAGCTTTGGAAAGTCCCTTAGCCCACTTTTTATAATCACTAGTTTTAAATAAAAATTCGTAACGTTTTTTTTCACTTAAAAAAAGAGAGTGATCTCTGAATGATTCTTTTACTGAATTATACTTTCGAAAACATTCATTTTCATCATCATCATCATGATGAATTTTATCACCTTTCCATTCATTATGACATTTTATACCAAAATGATTGTTACCTTCAGCTGCAAGCTTACTTTCACCATTAGCAGACTCTAATATTCCTTGAGCTAAGGTTATACTTGCAGGTATACCATAAATTTTCATTTCAGAAACAGCCAAACTTCCATATTTTAAAATATATATTTCAGTTTTATTTTGAGCATAACTGACATGTGAGATCAAGAACAAAAAAATAAATATAAATCTTATATAATACATATAAATTATACTGGTAAATTTAAATTAAATCTTTCATTCATTCCTAAATTTCCTTGCAATCCTCCAGTGTGTATTGCTAAAATAGTAGATTTTCTTTTGAAGTATCCTTTTTGAATTAAATCAAACAATCCAAACATCATTTTAGATGTATATATAATATCTAATTTAATTGAATATTTCAAATCAAAATTTTTAATAAAATTTAATAGTTGAACATCATATTTCGCAAAACCACCAAAAGTATAATCATCTAATAAATCCCAATTATTAGAGTTTGTATATTTTTTAATATTTCCCTCTAAATCACCTTCTCCTTTTATACTTTTAAAACCTAATATTTTTTGTTTTGTATTTGAAGAATTAATTATTCCAGAAATAGTACCCCCAGTCGCAACTGGAACACATATATAATTCTGATTATCTAAATCTGTTAATATCTCTTGGGCGCCTATAACTCCAAGATTATTAGTACCTCCTTGTGGTATTAAATAAAAATCACCATATATTTTTTTTAAATTGGAAATAATATTTTTGTCATCTCTCATTCTATAATAACTTCTTGAAATGTAATTTACATGCATTCCGTACTGCTCAACTAAACGTAGTATTGGATTTAAATTTTGTTTTTTTTCTCCTCTTACTAATCCAATGCTTTTAAGTTTATATTTATTAGCAATTACAGCAGTTGCTAAAAGATGATTGGAATAAGCGCCACCAAAAGTTAAAACACTCTTTTTAGAATTGTTAATCGCTGATTTTATGTTATATTTTAATTTGTACCACTTATTTCCTGAAATATATTTATCAATTAAATCAATTCTTTTTACATATAATTTTATGTCATTTTCAGACAATAATCTAGATATTATTTGTTCCGTTTTGATTTTCATTTAATAGCAAATATCTTTAATTTTGCATATATTATGGATGGTTTTTCAAAAATAACAAAACTTAAAAAAGAGGACTTTTATTATTCAAAGGAAGGTTATATAATATTTACCGAAAAGTATCATTTAAAAAGAGGCTATTGTTGTGATAGTAATTGTAAACACTGTCCATACAAAAAGAAAAATAAAAAAAATGAAAAATTTTAGAGAAGCAATATTAGAAGGTATACCTAAAACATTACCTAAACAAAAAATTAGAAGTTTAAATATTAGTCATGCACCTAATAGAAAAAATATTTTAAATAATGAAGAAAAAAAGCTTGCAATTAGAAATGCTTTAAGATACTTTACTAAACATATGCACAATGAACTTGCAAAAGAATTTTTAGAAGAACTAAATGAATATGGAAGGATCTATATGTACCGATTTATGCCTGAATATGATTTGAAAGCAAGAAATATTAATGATTTTCCCCATAATTCTAAACAAGCAGCCGCAATACAATTGATGATTTTAAACAACTTAGATCATGCAATAGCACAACATCCAGAGGAACTTATAACATATGGAGGAAACGGTGCTGTTTTTCAAAATTGGGCACAGTATCTTTTGTGCATGCAATATCTGGCAAATATGACTGATAAACAAACACTAGTTATTTATTCAGGACATCCTATGGGCTTATTTCCTTCTAATGAAAATGCACCAAGAGTTGTAGTGACAAATGGAATGATGATTTCTAACTATTCTAAGCAAGATGATTGGGAAAAATACAATGCTTTAGGGGTGACTCAGTTTGGACAAATGACTGCAGGCTCATTTATGTACATAGGACCACAAGGAATTGTTCACGGAACTAACATTACATTATTAAATGCTGCAAGAAAAGTTGATTCAAAAGCTATTGACTTATCCGGAAAAATATTTGTTACATCAGGTTTAGGTGGAATGTCAGGTGCACAGCCAAAAGCAGCTGTAATAGCGAAAGGAATATGTATTGTTGCTGAAATAAATAAGTTTGCATTACATAAAAGATATGAACAAGGATGGGTAGATGAGATTTATTATGATTTAGATAAAATTATAGATAGAGCTATAGAGGCAAAAACTAATGTTGAGGCAGTTTCTCTAGCCTACTGTGGTAATATTGTTGACTTATGGGAAAAACTAGTTGATAGAAATATTAAAATTGACATTGGATCAGACCAAACATCTCTTCATAATCCATATTCAGGTGGCTATTATCCTGTTGGATTAACGTTTGAAGAATCAAATATTATGATGTCAAGTAATCCAGATGAATTCAAAAAATATGTTAAAATTAGCTTAAATCGACATACAGATGCAATTAATATATTATGTCAAGAAGGAATGTATTTTTTTGACTATGGAAATGCATTTTTATTAGAATCAATGAGAGCTGATTCAGATATTCTTGATATTAATAATAAATTTAAATATCCATCATACGTACAAGATATAATGGGACCAATGTGTTTTGATTACGGTTTTGGACCATTTAGATGGATATGTGCATCAAATTCAAAAGAAGATTTGTTAAAAACTGATAAACTTGCTTCACAAGTTCTTGAAAGTATCATGGAAAATTCCCCTGATGACATTAAACTTCAAATGAATGATAATATTAATTGGATTAATGATGCTGATAAAAATAATTTAGTTGTTGGTTCACAAGCTAGAATACTATATGCTGATTCTACTGGTAGAATTGAAATTGCAAAAGCATTTAATAAAG
>MDSV01117955.1_pt1 | contig 11488 bp, 8 predicted proteins | sample 810851 | NCBI WGS metagenome assembly MDSV01 (sample SAMN05326640, study PRJNA326480) | marine metagenome | isolation source: seawater | place: Atlantic Ocean: North East | collected 2012 | reverse complement strand
TAATTCTCCTTCAGCGATTTTAGGTGCTCCAAATAGTCGCCCACGATAGCGTGTACCATCGGCTAGTAACAATAATCCATCTGCCCCAGAAAGTGGCTCTGGAGTGTTAGAATCTAACAGAGCATCCGCTGCATCAGGAAAACTTGGCGGGTTGTTAACACCTGAAACATCAGCGCCGGGAGTGAATCCTCTGCCGGGAGGGTTCTCCGACATCAGCGATGCTGGCTGAAAGAGCCTATTAATCATTGAGAGTGATTTCACTCTTCTTCAAGGCTCATGACCTTCTTTCGATCTAGACTAGGGACTACCTGAATTTCTCCGCCTTGAAAGTGTTTAGACTCATCGATTTGACCTATTAGAGATTCGAGGAATACACCCAACGCAGCCACTTCTGAATGTGGTTGATTACCAATAGAAATGTTGTAGTTTGCTAACCTGAATACTTCACCTGGAACTTTAGTCCCTCCGACTACAATTACCATTGGGCGATTGCTTTCAATTGAGGAAAGAGATTCCCTCCAAGATTCCCCATACATGGTGAGGTGTACTATTTGACCCGGTTTACCGTCTCCTGCATCTTTGGCGAATCGACGAAGGAAAGACATTGGATTAGCTTCGTATCGACATTCAAAATCACCTCCAAATCTCTCACTTACTGATCTCCAAGTTTCTATGGCAGATTCGTCTTCTTCTCCAGCCAGAATAACTTCATCCGCGCCAAATGCTCTAGCTGTCAAACCGAGATGGCTGGTAATGCGCTTGTCACGCTCTCTTCGGTGCCCTAATCTCAGAACTGAGACCCTTCGGTTCGAAGCAGCCATGTGATTACGCAGAAGGCCCGACTTCATCAGCCTGACCCATGTCAGATGACTCACTAAAATCCGGAATTAAGTCGACTGGCATGTTAATCATTTGCAATCTGACCCATTGAAGTAGCCAGGCGTCGATGAATAACTTCGCAGAGTAATGAATCATTATTGCCAAAGCAAGAAGTCGTAGGCTGGCGAATGTTGCGGTTTGAGTAGCTACGTCGTTTGTAAGTAGAGCGAATCCAAGCGGTTCTAGTATGTAGTATACTGCAATTACAACAAGTAAACCACCTAAATTTGACATTGAAGCATGTCCTCTTTCTCTTCCAACGCTCCAAACCACGGTTGCAAAGAAGACTACTACAGGAACCATTTTTGCTAACATAGAAAAGTCAAAGTCACCCAATAATGAATCGGGTATGTCTGCGTTGTTCAGGGCTTCTGAGCCTTTTTGGACAGCTATCCACCAGAACAATCCAGACATCATCAATAATACCCCAGATAGCCAGCCACGATTTGTAATCATATCTCGAATTTCATGCCTATCTTTAGGTTGTAAACGCTGTAGAATTGATTCCATTAATTCCAGTGCATCATTGGTTGGAAGTTCTTCCTTAGCAGCAGCTGCGATACCTTGTTGAGAGGTATTTTCTACCCTATTAGAAGGCTCGTCGCCCAAAACCATTGCCGGATTGCCGCTCCGTCACATCATAAAGGGTGCGTCTAATGGGAGGTCTGAAATGGCCGACTGGAGACCTATTCTAAATCGCCGAAGCGATGGTTTCCCAAGAATTATGGGGATTCTGAACATAACCCCTGACTCATTTCATGCTGATTCAAGAGTTGATTCGGTTGACGATGCTTTGTCCCGCGCCAAGCAAATGGTAGAGGATGGGGCAGATTGGCTAGATATTGGCGGCGAGTCTACAAGACCCGGGGCAGAACCTGTAGCCATAGATGAAGAAATGAATCGTGTTTTACCGGTAATTAAGGCGGTTAGAACTGCTCTTCCTGATGTTGGAATTTCAATAGATACAAGACGTGCTTCTGTTGCAAAGGCCGCACTAGATTTCGGTGCAGATTTGGTGAATGATGTAAGTTCCTTATCCGACCCAAATATGGTAGATGTAATCATAGAAAATAAATGTCCTATTTGTATAATGCATATGCAAGGATTACCTGAAAATATGCAAAAAAACCCAAGTTACGGTGATGTGGTATCAGAAGTGCGTGAAATACTTGACCTCACAGCTCAAAAGTTAGTCAATTTAGGATTGAATCCTGATATGATTGTTACAGATCCAGGAATAGGGTTTGGTAAATTACTTGAGCACAATCTATCATTATTGGGCGCAGGTAAAGAAATTGTCCCTAGGCAAGATATGCCATTGATGTGGGGAGTAAGTAGGAAACGAATGTTTGCTGACCTGCTCGGCCGGAGCGATAGTGAAGAGAGGTTGGCGGGAAGTTTAGGAATCGCTGCAATGGCCGCATCGAAAGGAGTCGATATCATCAGGGTACACGATGTGCGTGAGCACGCAGACCTGTATGCGGCTATGCGAGCAATCGATTGAGGTGATTTGATGGGGAAGAATATAGTCGATATCGATGATAATTTACGAATTATTGGAACCGCTCACGTCAGTACTGCATCGGTAGAATTAGTTAGAGAACAAATAGAGGAATGGAAACCAAACTTGGTTGCCGTTGAGCTCTGTGATTCAAGATTGAAATCATTGCAACAGCCTGACGATTTGGATAATGACGATCTATTGAAAATAATCAGTGAAGGGAGGTCTTCGATGATCCTGCTACAATCTGCTCTAGCAGCACAACAGAGACGGATGGGTATGGAAACAGGAGAAAAGCCCGGAGCCGAACTACTCGCGGCTATCGAAGTGGCTGAGGAGAATAGGATAGACCATGCCCTTATCGACAGAGATGTGGTTATCACCTTACGACGGGCTTGGAGAAAAATGGGCCTAAGAGAAAAATGGAGAGTTTTGAATGCACTGCTATGGGAAGACGATGATGAAGAATTTGACCTCGATGAATTAGTTGAGGATTCCGATTTATTAACAACTATGATGGAAGAAGCAAGAGAGGCTGCTCCGCGTGCTGGAGAAGTTTTGATTGATGAGCGAGACGCGTTTTTGGCTGGTAGAATCCAACAGGTCAGAGGGAAAGGAAAGGTCCTCGCTGTTGTCGGTGCAGGCCACATAAATGGAATAATTGAGCATCTTGAGAAACCGGCTCTTGAAACCACATCAAGACTAAGCGAATTGTCTTCTGAACCACCTAAACCAGTTTGGCCAAAGATTGTGATGTGGACAATTCCAATCTTCCTCTTATCTGTGGTTGGCTACCTATTTTGGAATGGAGAAACTGAAGCCTTGAAAGATACAATCTGGTATTGGACTGCGGCAAATGCAATACTAGCAGGATTAGGTATCGCATTAGCCCGAGGGCATCCCCTCTCGATATTAGTTGGAGCATTGGCTAGCCCGATTACAAGTTTGAATCCCACTTTAGCAGCAGGTTGGTTCGCGGGATACACCCAACTGAAGATAGCCGCCCCAACTGGAGGAGATGCAACCGAATTTCTAGCACTACAAAATTACAGTTTATTCTATCGAAATCGCGTGGGAAAGGTACTGCTTGTGACCGCGTTTGGAAACTTAGGCTCAGCCCTCGGTGCATGGCTCGCAGGCGGTGCAATCGTGGGCATGATTATTGGGTGAACAGTCAACCAACGAATTATTGGGCGAAGCCCAAAGATGTGATGACGTGGTTAATTTCGGCTTCGTTATTGACAATCGTAAGTGCATAGGGTGCCATGCCTGCACCGTCGCTTGTAAGTCAGAACACGATGTTCCGATAGGAGTAAACAGGACCCATGTAAAGTATATCGAGAAAGGAACCTATCCAGATGTAACCCGAGAATTTAGCGTTCATCGTTGCAATCATTGTGAGGATTCACCTTGCACCACAATTTGCCCTACGACTGCGCTTTTCACCAGGGAAGATGGAATCGTCGATTTCGATGATGACCGCTGTATTGGTTGCAAATCTTGTATGCAGGCCTGCCCCTACGATGCATTATACATCGACCCAAACAAAGGGACAGCGGCAAAGTGTAATTATTGCGCACATAGAATAGAAAATTCCTACGAACCCTCTTGTGTGGTTGTTTGTCCCGTAGAAGCAATAATTTCCGGCGACCTAGATGACCCCAATTCATCAATTTCCAATTACATTAGTGAACACGAAGTGACTGTTCGAAAACCAGAGTCTGGGGCAAAACCCAACGTATTCTATGTCGAAACCAGTGAGGATATTCTTGACCCTCACGCCACTGAACGCTCAGGCGAATATCTCTGGACTGACCAAGCGGCGGGAGTTGGTCATTTTGCCAAGTATGCCGATTCTAGGTTGGGTGCCTCGGATACCAATTCGATGATCGTTCAATTGGCACTTGAAAAGAAGGCAAGAGCCGCAAATCCACGAGATCGCGCCATTATCCGAGATGTTATGGAACGCCTAGACGAACAGGCGGAACGACCCAAGAGAAGCTATGACCAGCCTTCGAAAGGCATACTTTGGGGATGGGAAGTTTCTGCATACATAGTAACCAAGGCGATTGCTTCAGGAGCATATTTGGTTGCTATGTTAGCAATGTTTGCTGGTTTAATCGATATGACCGATGAATTATGGTGGCAATTGATAATTGGTAGTACGATTTTTCTAGGAATAACCGGATTTCTTTTGATTAAGGATCTTGACAGACCAGAGAGATTTATCTACGTATTACTGAGGCCAAATTGGAATTCATGGCTAGTAAAAGGAGCCTATATCTTGGGCGCCTTTGGAGCAGTATTGGTTTGTAGCGGCGCAGTTATTTTCTTTGACCTCGACAGGAATTATCTCGATTACCTAGCAATCGCTGGCATTCCTTTAGCTACATTAACGGGAATCTATACTGCTTGGTTATTTGGCCAAGCCAGCGGTAGAAATTGGTCAAAAGACCCCTATCTTACTCTGAAGATGCTAATCGAGATGGTCATCCTTGGTGTCGCCTCTTTGGTATTTTTGATTTCTTCAGAATTAATTTACTGGGCTGTAGCCAGTGTATTGATTATACTAGTTTGTAGACATGCTCACAATACAGTAATTCAGCCACAACTGGAGACCTTACACTGAGGTGATATAATGGCAGAGTCATTCATAGAAAAGTTCGCCCAGAAATTGCGAATTATTCCAAATCTCGATAGACAACATTCAGATGGCAATTTGGAAGAATTGAGAAAATTTCCATCTCCTAACGAATGGCATGATTTCAAGGAACTAGATGCAAATGCATGGCCGGTAAGAATTGAGAAGAATTACTCCCTAGTTCCAACAACCTGTTTCAACTGTGAATCAGCTTGTGGTATGTTAGCTTATGTTGACAAAAATACAGGTCAGGTTACAAAGTTTGAAGGAAATCCACACCACCCAGGAAGTAGAGGCAGGAATTGTGCCAAAGGACCCGCGACAATTAATCAAATTCAGGACACTGAGAGAATACTCCACCCTCTTCGTAGAGTAGGCGCTAGAGGCGAAGGAGGCTGGGAACAAATCACTTGGGAACAGGCTCTAGACGAGATTGCTGAGAAAATTCGCACCTCTCTGAAAGCAGGAGGTGTAGACAAAGTCGTCTACCACGTGGGAAGGCCTGGTCACGAGGGGTATGCTAACCGAGTTCTGAAAGCGTGGGGTGTTGATGGGCACAATTCACACACGAATATTTGTTCGGCAGGAGCGAGAACAGGTTATGCTCTATGGCATCAACACGATAGACCAAGTCCAGACCATACTAATGCCAAGGTGATTTTACTAACATCTTCTCACCTTGAAACTGGACATTACTTCAACCCTCATGCACAAAGAATTCTCGAAGGGATGATGGATGGAGCCAAACTAATCGTCATCGATCCACGACTATCCAACACAGCGGCAATGGCTGATCATTGGCTACCAACATGGCCAGGTAGCGAACCTGCTCTTTTCCTCGCTTGGGCCAAGATGATTCTCGAAAGAGGGTTGTACGATAGAGAGTTCATGGAAACTCAGGTAAATTGGGAAATGTGGATGTCGGCAGTTCACCCCAATGAACCAAATGAGTTTAACCGATTTATCGAATTATTACTGGAAGAATATCAAGAATATACTCCAGAATTTGCAGCAGCGGAATGTAAGATCCCAGTTGAGCAAGTAATAGAAGCAGGAGAGGTTGTTGCTAATGCGGGAACTCAACTTTGCACACATGTCTGGCGGAGTGCAGCGATTGGGAACCTAGGCGGCTGGCAGGTCAGTCGCACCTTGCATTTCCTCAACGTACTGACCGGCTCTGTAGGGACGGTTGGCGGAACAAGTCCTAATTCATGGTCGAAGTTCAAGCCATCATTATTCGATGTGCCTCCAGACCCCGATGGCTGGAACGAACTGCATTTCCCCCCTGAATACACGCTCGCTCATTACGAAATGAGCCACATTCTACCACATCTAGTAAAGGATGGCAGGGGTACAATGGATGTTTATTTCACACGTGTTTTCAATCCTGTTTGGACATATCCGGACGGGTTCTCTTGGATTGAGATGCTAGAAAACAAAGAGGCGATTGGTTGCCATATCGCCTTGACTCCAACTTGGAATGAAACCGCCTTCTTTGCCGATTATGTTCTGCCTATGGGGCACGCATCTGAAAGACACGATGTAAATTCATACGCCACCTCAGCAGGAAAATGGGTAGCCTTCCGACAACCAGTGCTCAGAGAATACGCTAGGCGTGAAGGGAAAGAAGTAGAATTCACCCACGAAATCAACCCTGGAGAAGTCTGGGAAGAAGATGAGTTTTGGATTGAATTATCTTGGCGTATAGATGATGGTACAATGGGCATTAGGGAGCATTTCATTAGCCCATACAGAGAGGGAGAGAAAATCACCGTGGATGAGTATTACCAGTACCTCTTTGAAAGGGTTCCAGGTTTACCAGAGGCGGCGGAAAAAGAAGGTACTGACGCGCTAGGCTACATGCGTCACCATGGGGCTTTCCTGATTGAAGAAGCGACTTATGAGAAGCACAAGGAAGAGGGGTGGCCGACTCCGAGTGGAAAGCAGGAATTCTACTCCGAGACGATGATTGAGTTCGGTTATCCTGAGCATTCTATTCCGCATTACCGTCAGAAATCGCACGTTCACCCCGACAATTTGGCGGGCGATGACGAGTATTGCCTGCTACCCAATTTCCGGCTGCCACAGCATATACACTCGCGCTCAGCCAATGCCAAGTGGTTAGTAGAAATCGCTCATAGAAATCCAATATGGATTCATCCGAAAGATGCTAGGAAACTTGGGGTAGCCGAAGGCGACCTACTAAAGATAGAGACCGAAATCGGTTGGTTTGTCGATAAAGTCTGGGTCACCGAGGGAATCAAACCCGGAGTTGTAGGATGTTCCCACCACATTGGAAGATGGAGGAGAGAACAAGATCGAGGTAATCGATTCCTAACCAACACCGTTGAAATCGAAGATTATGGTGATGGGAAAATGCGCATGAAAACAATTAGTGGAGTGGAACCATGGAAATCCGATGACCCTGACACCAACCGCATTTGGTGGCGAGATGGTGGGGTTCACCAAAACATCACCCATGCTGTACAACCCGACCCGATTTCTGGAGCGCACTGCTGGCTTCAGAAGGTACGTCTATCCGTTCCTAAGGAGGATGAGGAATATGGGGATATAGAAGTTGACCGGAACAAGTCGTTTGAGTATTACAAACGTTGGAATGAATGGGCAAAAGAGCGTGAAACTCATCCGAGAGGAGAACGCCGGCCACTATGGATGAAGCGGCCCCTTTCTCCTCAGAAACAGCATTGGTATATGCAGGAGAGTGATTAATTGGAGGAAATCATCGCTATTGCGATAATACTCGTTACCGCCTTCGTTTTCGCTCCACTTGGACTAGGTGGAGGATTCCTTTTTGTTCCAACTCTTTACTTCATTTTAGGTATGGAACTACAACTTTCAATTGTTTGTTCACTGATTCTAGTTTGGTTTGTCAGTATAGGTTCACGTAGAGCTCACGATGAGGGTGGATATACTGTTGCTGGAGTAGGACGAAAAGGCAGGATTGTAGCCATAGGTGGCGCAATTATCGGGGCTTTAGCCGCTGACCGAATAATTGACCAAGCCAGTGAAAGCATAATCAAAATTTTAGCAATTGTTTTGCTCATATTGGTGATTTATCGCGGCATAAAGAAACTAATCGAAGATCAACAAAACGACATTCATGATGAGGAAGTTACTGTTGGAGGAGCATTACTTTACAAATACAAATTAGGATGTCTAGCAGGAGGCTTATCTGCAGGACTAATTGGAATTGGCGGGGGAGTTATCTTCACCATGTTGAACAGAATTGTCCTTGGTTTAGGTCCACACAAAGCGGCAGGAACTTCTTACTTGATTGTCATGAGAGTTGTTCCTGTAGCGATAGTATCTCATTTACTATTTAACCCGTCATTAATTGATGAAATTACCAAATTTAATGCACTTGCTCTTGCTTTACCAATAATTGTTCTTGCAACCGCATGGGCGGGTGCGAAAACCGCAATCCGTATGCTGCCGCAAAGGGCTCTAACCTTCCCTTACTTGGTTGCAGTCAGCCTTTCTCTAATACGATATTTAATCGATGTTTTTGAGAATTTAAATTAGGCTGTGGCGGTATCCGTCGGGACATCTTCCAGCCCCCAATCAGAGGCACTCCAAGCTCTTTCATGAAAGTAGTATAGGACCATTTTTGTAAGCACCTCAATACTGGCAATTCCAAATCCAACGGTCCAACTTCCAGTAAGTAGTCTTGCTATTAGGATAGTATCAGTCGTAGCTACTGTCCTCCAAGTAAGTGTCTTGACAAGGCTACGTGTTCTGTTTGCGTGGCCGGTTCCAGGAATGTGTTCTACCATGCTTACACCAAAGGGGGGCCCTAGTTAACCTGTCCCCGCACATGACCATGGAGATTATCACACAGATTCGAGAATAATTGCAATTCCTTGCCCGCCACCGATACAGGCGGTTGCAATTCCAAATTTCTTACCTTCTCGCTTGAGTGTATGTGCTAGAGTGAGTGTGAGGCGGCTTCCAGTTGCTGCTAGAGGATGACCTAGTCCAACTGCACCCCCGTTGATGTTTACAATCTCATGGGAAATTCCTAATTCTTTCATGCAAGCAACTGCTTGGCCGGCAAAGGCTTCGTTGATTTCCCACAAATCGATTTCTTCCACACTCATCCCCGCTCTTTCAAGGGCTAATTTGCTAGCCGGTACTGGCCCATAGGCCATGATCGCGGGTTCAAGCCCAACAATCCCCCAGTTGACTATTTTAGCGAGTGGCGTGTCACCATCAGAGGCTGCCTGAGATGCGGATTTTAGCACTACAGCCGCTGCCCCATCCACTACACCAGATGCATTTCCGGCAGTAACCAAGGAAGTCGGGCCGAAATGTGTTCTTAACGAAGCAAGAGATTCATCACTAGTGCCTCTTACGAAGTGATCTTCTTCTTTTGCTGTAACTAATCCATTAGGAGTTTCAACATCAACAATTTCGTCAGTCCATATACCATTATCCACACTGTTTTCAGTTCTTGAATGGCTTATTGCTGCAAAGGCATCAGCTTCCTCTCTAGTTACACCAACTCGACGACAGATTTCATCACTAGTTTGGGCCATGAAGGAGTCACAAGTAGTGTCTAATAAATTAGTGAAAAGATAATCTTCCATATCTTTGGAGAGTTCATCACCCTCTCTTGGTGGCCTTCCCAACTTGTAGGTAGAGCGCAATCCTCTGAGTACGTGAGGGGCTTGGCTGAGATTTTCCATTCCACCGGCAACCACAGTGTCAGCCTCTCCAAGCATAATCATTTGAGAGGCGGAAATTATCGATTGAATTCCCGAGCCACACAATCGGTTTAGTGTAAGCATTGGAACCTCTTGTGGAATTCCTGCATTAAGTCCTGCATGGCGGGCACCAAAAATAGCCTGATCACTTGTCTGTAATGCGTGGCCCATCACTAAGTGGTCAACGGACTCTGGACTTGTTCCAGTCTTCTGAAGGGCCCCCCGAATTGCAATGGAGCCTAATTGCTCAGCGGTTACATCGGCTAATCTTCCGCCAGCTTCACCGTCTCCGCGCTTCCCCCCAAGCCACTCACAAAAGGGGGTTCTAGCACCACCAATTACCACAACGTCTTCGCTCATTGTTAACGCCGAGTTAACACCCGTTCAAGAGGCTGACTATCCCGGAAGGATAGCCGGATTCTCGATTAAATTCAATCGTCGTCAGACATCGAACCCAAGTAATCAGGTAGGTCTACTCCAGCATTTGACGCGATGTCATGCAGAGGTGGTAGCGATTTTACTAGATTGGAAATAAAGTTCGAAGTAGAACTTCCATCCCCATCTCCGCCTGAGTCCCATACGGTGATACTGTCGATCTTCAAGTTGCGAATTGCTTCGACCTGGGCTGATACCATTTGGTCAATCTTCTCAACCATAAGCAGTGTAGCTGCGGCCTTTGCATCTCCATTAGCACTGCTAACTAGGCCTTGGTAACCAGCAGCCTTTGCTTCTAGGACCTGTTGAACACCAGACGCCTCTGCTTCATAGCGAGCAAGAATCGCATCTGCTTCACCACGAGCAATACGGCGTTGTCTTTCCGCTTCAGCTTCTGCAGCAATCTCAATTTGCTGCTTCTGAATCTGCTCGCGTACAATTTCGCTAGCCTTCAAACGCTCTTCTTCTTCTGTGAACTTGGCTTTTTGAATCTCAGCCTCCGACATAGCGGTTGCAACCTCTGCACGCTGGTTTGCAGACGCTTCGGCTTCTGCAAGATCCGCATCAGAGTTGGCTATCTCTGCCTTTGCACTGTTCTCACCAGAAACAGCGAGAGCTTCTTGTTGGCCTACGTAAACACGCTGATCTGCTTCTGCAGTCTTTCGACCCTTCTCGGCCTCTGCAAGGTTCTTTGCAACCTCGATCTCCTTGGTTCGGTTAGCAGCTGCTGCACCGACGGCACCGTCACGCTCTGCGTTTGCTACGTCTACACGCGCATTTTCAACAGCGGTGGAGGCAGCCTTCTTTCCGATGCTCTCGATATAGTCCGATTCGTCAGTAATATCCACTAGGTTAACGTTAATCAGATACAGTCCTACTTTTTGCAGTTCAGTATCTACGTTCTTTCTAGTCAACTCAAGGAATGCATCACGGTCTTGGTTAATCTGCTCGATTGTCAAGGAGGCTACGGTTAGACGAAGTTGACCGAAAATAATCTCTTTAGCCATTTCTTCAATATCCATTTGTTTCAATCCAAGCAGACGCTCTGCAGCATTGGCCATAATTTGCTTCTCGGTTGAAACACCGATTGTGAATGTTGATGGAACGTTTATTCTGATGTTCTGGAGCGAAAGAGCATTCCTTAAATCGATGTTAATCGTAATTGGGGTTAGAGTAAGGAAGGCGTAGTCCTGAATAAGCGGCCATACCAGTGCTGCACCACCGTGTATAGTCCTACTCGCCTTACCCTTATCGGTACGACCGTAAACTACCATTACCTTGTCTGGAGGACATCTTTTGTACCTCTGC
>MDSV01107063.1_pt1 | contig 11488 bp, 9 predicted proteins | sample 810851 | NCBI WGS metagenome assembly MDSV01 (sample SAMN05326640, study PRJNA326480) | marine metagenome | isolation source: seawater | place: Atlantic Ocean: North East | collected 2012 | reverse complement strand
TCCAATCAAGCAACCATTTAGGTTCTTGTTTTTCTTTTGAAATAAATTTAATTGTTTCTTCATTCAAACCTTTCGGTGCTTTAAAGCTCTCAATATCAGTTGTAAAACCGTACTTATACTCTTTGTTTGTATCTATAATTTTGCTGCTCATTATCTTTTAACTAATTCCTCAAGTTTAATATTTTCAAAAAACCCATTAATATGGTTATCTAATTTATCCCACAGATTATGCGTTATGCATTTTACAGACTTGTTATTACACCCTTTTTTAGAGTCTTTCTTACAATTAAGAGTTTTTACTTCCTCTTTTACTGCATGAAAAATGTTTGAAAGTTTAATTTCTGAAGCGGGTCTATCTAAAGCATATCCGCCATTAACACCTCTTACGCTTCTAACTAGTTTATCCTCTTTTAAATGAATGAACAGTTGCTCCAAATAAGCTAGTGAAATATTTTGTCTTTTTGAAATCTCTGACAAACTTACTGGTTTATTCTTAGAATAAGATGCAAGATCTGCCATAGCCATAACTGCGTATCTACCTTTAGTTGTCAATTTCATAAATTTGGGTTGTTTTACAATAGTTTTGAATTAATTCCTACTAAATTACTATGATTTAAAAAAAGATATTTGACGCATAAAAACATGTTATAAGTCTATTCTTTTATTGAAACTAATTATCATTATTAAATATGAAACAGAAAAGTTTAGAAGTTTTTATACCTGGGCCAGCTGGAAGACTGGAAGGTAAATATTATAAAAACCCTAAATTTGGTTCTCCTGTAGCCATAGTTCTACAACCACACCCACAATATGGAGGGACAATGAATAATAGAATTGTTCAACTAATGTATAATACATTTTTAGATAATGGTTTTTCAGTTATAAAAATAAATTTCAGAGGCGTTGGAAAAAGCGATGGAGTATTTGATAATGGTCAAGGAGAACTTTCAGATGCGGCGGCGGCACTAGATTGGATTGAGAGAGAAAATATGGATTATAGTCAATGTTGGGTTTCAGGATTTTCGTTTGGTGCATTAATTTGTATGCAGTTAATTATGAGAAGACCTGAGGTAAATAATTTTATAGCAATATCTCCTCAGCCAAACGTATATGATTTTTCTTTTTTAGCTCCTTGCCCGACCTCTGGACAGGTAGTTTATAGTGATAATGATGAACTTGTTACCAAAGAAAGTATTATAGAATTAGACAATAGAATTAAAAGTCAAAAAGGTGTTGAGGTAATTTTTTCAAAAATAAAAGGTGCCAATCATTTTTTTAAAGAAAAAGAAAAAGAGTGTAGAGATGAAGTAGAAAAATACATTAAAGAGAAAACAGCTTTAATTTAATATTTAATAAAATCTCCACCACTAATAGGCTTGTCACATCCAGTAGTTCCAGGAAAAGTAAAAGGAAGTTTTAAATACGATCTTATCGCAAGATAAGCAAATGCTTGGGATTCTATAAAATCTCCATTAATTTTATAATCATCAATATTTGTTAGTTTAAACTTATTATATGCATTTGAATTAATTCTATCTATTAAATATTTATTTTTTCTACCGCCCCCGCAAACTAATATTGTAATATTGCTGATCTTGTATTCATCTAAAAAAGAGTTCAACGAACTTACAATAATTCTTGACGTATACTCTCCAAGCGTAGCTGCCCCATCCTCTATTGAAAGACCTCTGGCGAAAGCTATATTAAAGTCACTAATATCGTAAGTTTTATATTTATTATTGGATTGAATATTTTCATATGACTCTAACGCGGACTCGAGAAGGACTTCATTTGTTTTTCCTCTAAAAGATATTTTACCCTCATTGTCAAAAAAATCATTCGTATTACTTTGTATCCATTCATCAATTAAACAATTACCAGGCCCTATATCCCTGCTATAAATTTTATCATTTGAGTAATCATTAATTAATGTAAAATTACATATACCTCCGATATTTAGAATGCCAGCTGGTAAATTATATTTAATTTTTTTTAATAAAATTTTATGATAAATCGGGGTTAATGGTGCTCCTTCACCTCCATTTTTAATATCATTAGATCTAAAATTGTAAATAATATTTTTTTTTGTTAATTGAGATAAAAGATTACCATCTCCTAACTGTAAAGACAAATTAACGTTAGGGTTATGATAAATTGTTTGACCATGAAAACCAATTAAATCAATTTTAATATTATTTGATATATCTTTAATTGCTTGAGCGTGGCAGAGTGTAATTTTTTTTTCTAATTCACTAAGCTCATTCTTATTTAACTCTAAATCTCTTGGTGTATTAATTTTTTTTTTTTAGTTGGTTGTAATTTAAAGAAATCGTTTTCTCATATTTGTAATATTTTTCCTTTAGAACTTTATAGTTTTCGCCACCATCTGAAACTATGATAGATGCGTCTATTCCGTCACCTGATGTTCCACTCATCATACCTAAAGATGTGTATTCTTTACTCATAATTATATTTATTTATATTTTATTTCGTATAATAGTAGTTCAGAGATAAATTACTATGAAAAGCACCTTTTTAAAAGAAATGCAGCAAAGAGGCTACTTAAATCAGTGTACCAATTTAGATAAACTTGATGAAATAATCTCAAAAAAATCAATTACCGCATATATTGGATTTGACTGCACAGCTAACAGTTTACATGTTGGGAGTTTGTTGCAAATAATGATTTTAAGATTATTGCAAAAGCACGGCCACAAGCCAATAGTATTATTGGGAGGTGGAACAACATTAATTGGTGATCCCTCTGGAAAGATATCAACTAGAAAGATACTCAAACAAAATGAAGTAAAAAAAAATATTTCTAGTATTAAAAAACTTTTTAATAGACTTTTAAACTCCAAAAACTCTAAAACAAAACCTATTTTTGTAGATAATTTTTCTTGGTTAGGAAAACTTAATTATATAGAGTTTTTAAGAAAGATTGGATCACAATTTACATTAAATAAAATGTTAACTTTTGATAGCGTAAAATTACGTTTAGATAGAGAGCAATCCTTGAGTTATATGGAATTTAATTACATGATACTTCAAGCGTATGATTTTTTTAAACTTAATGAAAAACACAAATGTTTATTACAATTAGGTGGATCTGATCAATGGGGCAACATTGTTAATGGAGTGGAGCTTATAAGGAGAATTATGCAAAAGGAGTCCTTTGGTCTTACTTCACCATTAATAACTCTAGCCTCAGGAGAAAAAATGGGTAAAACTGAAAAAGGTGCAATTTGGTTAGATGAAAAACTTTTTTCAGTTTACGATTATTGGCAATTTTGGCGGAATACTGATGACCAAGATGTAGTGAAGTTCTTAAATTTTTTTACAGATATTAATCCTGATGAAATTACATCGATAACGAAAAAAAAGAATATTAATGAATTAAAAAATTTGCTTGCAAATGAAGCGACAAAAATTTTATATGGAAAAGCAAAATCTATTAAAGCTGAATTGACCGCTAATGAAACTTTTAAGCTTGGAAAAATAAGTGATAATTTACCTACAATAAAAATAGATAAAGATAAATTAAGTAAAGGTTTAGACTTGCTAAATTTGCTAGTAGAAAATAGCATTATGCAATCAAAGAGTGAGGTAAGAAGAGTTATTAAAAATAAAGGTATAAAGATTGACAACACTTTACTAACAGATGAATTTAAAATTTTGAATTTAAATGATTTCAAAAACGGTGTTTTAAAAGTATCTTTCGGTAAAAAAAAACATTACATCTTTAAAATTACTTAGATTTTTTAAGGGCTTTTTGAATAAATCTTGGTGTTAATGACTTAATTGGATTTACTGATGTTTTAATTTTTTCAGGTGTTCCCTTCATTTTAAAACTAACTCCAAATAATCCTTCTCCAATGTCTTTGGGTATTATGATCTTTCCGACAACAGGTATTTTAGATAAAAATTTGTTTAAAGTCTTCGCTGGTACCATTGTGCCTCTAATACTCACTAAGCCTGTATCTGACTCGATATATCCTTCCATTAAGATGGATACACTTGGTCCTATTGCGTACAATTCTTTCAAGTTCAAAACCTTTTCATCTTTTTCAAATACTATTTCAAGCGTATTGAAAGATAAACCCTCACCAGACATTGCATCGACCATTCCTCCAAAATCTGCTAAGGAAAGTAATTTTACAAGGCCAGGAGCATTTTTTACTTTAAAATTTTCTATTAAAAGATTTGAGATACTAATTTTATCGTCATAAATTGAATTAAATAATAGGCTCCCCCCTGACAAACCTTTAAAAAATTTAAAATTTGATAGTAAAGGCTCCGGAAAATCAGAGTAAATTTCTAATATTTTTTTTTGGTTAGTTTTGTCTTTATTTAACGAAATGTCTAAATACTCATTATTAGAGAATTCTCCTTTCGAGGTGATCTTAATAAGTTTGCCTCTCTCAATTTTACCAATTAAATTAAAGCTACTTAACTTTTTTTTATCAATGGTTTTGATTTCATCTAATTTTATATTAATTTCTGAATTTAAATTACTTAAAAATTTTGAATTAGTTTTATTATTTAATAAAGTTGTTAAATTTGCTGCATCATACTTAGTACCTTTTATAATAGTTTTATCTCCAAAAACTACATCAAAATCATTTTGTAATTTATTATTATTATAAGTTTTAACAGATACTTTGCCAAATTTTTTTATCTTATTGTCTTTAATAGAAAAATTTTCAATATTTATTAAATTTTTTTTCTCTTTAAATGAAATTTTTTTTAATATTAAACTATTTGAATCAGAAGAGATATTAGCCATTATTTCTGTATCGTTTCCAAGACTTTCATAATTTATTATTGGTAACTTAATCTTTTGATTAAATTTACCTTTTATTTTGATATCTTTTTTTTTATTTTTAAAAAAGGTTTCAATATTAAAGTCCAGGAAATCTAGATTATTAAAACTATATAACCCAGAACTTTTTAAATAATTATTTTTGTTTGAATTGTACTGTATTTCTAATTTAGAATTTTTTAATCGCACATCATCTATACCCTCATATAATAACTCATTTTTAAACGTCTCTGATAGAGTAGCTTTTGAATTATTTAAATCACTTATAATGCTTAAGCTGTAATCTTTGACTTTAAGAGTTTCATCAAATTTAATTTGGAACTTATTAATGAAATTGCCTTTTAGGAAAAGATCGTTAAAGATATTTTTCTCAAAATTAGTATATTTTTGAAAATCATTTTTATTTAATTCAAAATTTGATTTTAGATCTCCTTTAACTGTTAAAAACTCGTTATTTAAAAAATAAACATTTCCAGAATTAATCAAAAAATTTTCAAAAGTTGTTCTTAAATTTTTAATCTCTCCACTATTATTATTTAAAAAAAAAATAAAGCTTGATTTTTGAAAATTAAAATCTTTTATTTTTAAATTCAAATTTTTTACATATCCATCAATCTCATAGTCTTGTATATTATTTTTATCATCAAATATAATATTGAAATTAGAAGCGATATTCCCACCTTCAATATTATTTATTAAAAATCTTTTTGAATTAGAGGGCTTTAAATATTTAATTGCTTTTTTTAAATTATTTGTTTTAATTTCTTCTGTTGTTATAAATACATTTTTAATATTAGGTTTTGCTAAGATTAATGATATTAAATCTACATATGCGTCAATTTTTTTAATCTTAATTTGAGCATCAAAATACTTAATCTCAAGTTTATTCGTTGTAATAAAAAAGTTTAGTTTTTTAAGATCAATTTTAATTTTTATCTTTTCAAAGTTAGCTTCAATATTATCGTTGTATCTTTCAGTTTTTTTTTTTAAAAATTCATTAAATTTATCTGTTTCATAGCCTATTGTAGATAAGTAAATTAAACTGACTGTAATTAATAAAATTATTGATATAGTTGATGAGTATAAAATCTTTTTCATAACTATTTATTAATAACTCCGGCGTCGATGAATAAATCTAAATCTCCATTTAAAACTGCATCTGGATTTGTATTTTCAACTTTATATCTAAGATCTTTTACCAATTGATATGGTTGTAACACATAAGACCTGATCTGGTGTCCCCAGCCAATTTCAGTTTTTGAACTAATTTCTTTAAGGTTTTCTTTTTCTCTTTTTTGAATTTCAAACTCGTAAAGTCTAGCTTTAAGCATCTTAAAACATGTTTCTTTATTTTTATGTTGAGATCTCTCATTTTGACATTGAACAACAATTTTTGTTGGTAAATGAGTAATTCTTACAGCGCTATCAGTAGTATTGACGTGTTGTCCCCCCGCTCCACTAGAGCGATAAGTATCTATTCTTAAATCATTATCCTCAATTTTAATATTTATGTCGTCGTCAACCACAGGATAAACCCAAACGCTAGCAAAACTTGTATGTCTTCTAGCTCCACTATCAAATGGAGAAATTCTTACAAGCCTATGAACTCCAGACTCATTTTTCATTAATCCATACAGATTAAGACCTGATATTTTTAATATAGAAGATTTGATACCAGCTTCATCACCACGATGTTCACTAATCACCTCATAACTAAAATCTTTTTTATCAAACCACTTTAAATACATTCTTCTAAGCATTTCTGCCCAGTCTTGGCTTTCAGTTCCTCCGGCTCCAGCGTGAATCTCTAGGTAGATATCTAGTTTGTCATTTTCACCTGATAAAAAACAATTTATCTCTGTTTTTTTTAATTTATTTATTAATTGATCAATTTTTATGTTGCAATCGTTTAAAATTTCATCATTTTTTTCATCAAGTCCTAGTTTTTGAATTTCTAAAAGATCTTTAAGCTCATTATTGAAATTTTCATATGATTGTATTATGTCTTCGAAAAATTTTTTTTCTCTTAAGGTGCTTTTTACTTTTTTTTGATTTTTCCAAAAATCTTCTTTTGAAGACTCTTCTTTGACTATTTCTAATTTTTTAAGAATATTGTTTTTATCAAAGATACCCCCTAATATTATCTATAATTTTCTTAGCCTGAGATATTTTTGTTTCAAATGATTGCATTAGTAAAATTGTCTAAATTTAATTAATTTATCATAATTAAAATTTGAAATTAATTGATTATTATTAAGGTTGTTAATATCTTTTTTCTTAAAAGCTTCTAAAATAAAATTTTTATCATCAAAATCAGTTTGCTTGCCAGTATTATAGTTTATTGGGGCAAAATAAATATCATCTGGTATTAAAAACTCATTAAAATCATCTCTAAAAAGAGTTTCTTTCACAAAGTCTTTAAATATAGGTAGAGCAGCCTTAGAGCCGGTTTCATACTTACCCAGAGTTTTTGGGCTATCAAAACCTACATATACTCCAATAACTAAATTAGAACTAAATCCAATAAACCAGGCATCAAAGTTATTGTTAGTAGTACCAGTCTTTCCTGCTAAGGGTACTTTTAAATCTTTTAATTTTTTTCCTGTTCCCCTAATTACCGCACCTTTTAAAATAGAAGTTACTTGATACGCAGTCTGTTCACTAATTACCTGTTTATTATTAAATTTAATTTTAGGTAAATTTTCCTCATTGTTAGTGTCTAAATACCTATCACATCCTACACACTCTGCAAACTTTGGTAAAAAAATTGTCTTTCCTCTTCTGTCTTGAATTCTATTTATCAAAGTTGGATTAATTTTTTTGCCTCCATTCACGAATGTTGCATAAGCAGCGGTCAAATTAATTAATGATGTCTCTACTGAGCCTAAAGATACAGAGAGTAATTCAGGAATATCCTCATATATCTCCAATTCTTTTGATAAATTTAAAATTTTATTTAAACCTAAATTCTTTGCTACTCTCACTGTCATTAAGTTTCTTGAATATTCAATTCCTTTTCTTAATGTCGAAGGTCCGTAAAACTTTTTACCATAATTTTCTGGTTTCCAGTCTTTCAACCCTATTCCTTGCTCAGCAATAAAAGGGGCGTCTAGTACTATTGAATTAGGTGCTAACCCATTTTCTAAAGCGGCAGCATAAACAAAAGGTTTAAACGCAGACCCTGGTTGTCTTTTTGCTTGAGTAACTCTATTAAACTCACTTGATATATAACTATACCCTCCAACTAAAGCTTTGACCTCTCCAGTAAAAGGATCTAAAGCGATTAAACCACCATTTACTCTAGGATATTGTTTAAGAGTCCAATTATTTCCGATTTTCTTTAAGTAAATTAAATCTCCAATTTTAAATATTTGATCGATTTCTTTTTTTTTTAAAACCCAATCAAAATCTTTTCTAAAAACTTTAATATTTTTTTCTAACTCATTTTTCGCTATAAAAAAATTACTTTCAATTGATTTAATTTCGGAAATATTCCAATTTAAAGTTTTATCTACTTCAAAATTTTTTAAATTTTCTTTCAAATTAGGATTTTCTAATATGTTTCCAATAGGACCACGCCAACCATGTCTTTTGTCATAATTTTCTATTCCAGTTCTTAGGGCTTTTATCGCTTTTATCTGATAGTTTATGTCTAAAGGTGAAGTGATGCTCAATCCTTGGGTATATAATTTTTCAAATCCATATTTATCTTTTATAATCCTTCTAACTTCTTCAGTATAAGAATTTGCTTCATTTAAAATTTCTATTTTTCTTCTTTTTAATATTATTTCGCTATTTTTAAATTTTTTATAGTCTTTATCGGATAAAAATCCGTTCTCATTTAAATTTTTTAAAACTAAATTTCTTCGAAATTTTGCTTCTTTAGGATCTTTTATTGGATTATATCTACTTGGCGCTTTTGGTAATGCAGCCAAAAGTGCAGACTCGGCATAGGTAAGATCTTTGATTGATTTATCAAAATACTCCAAACTTGCAGCTGCTACCCCGTAAGTTCCCTGACCAAGGTAAATTTGATTTAAATAAAGTTCAAGAATTCTTTTCTTTGAATAAGCTTTTTCTATTCTAAAAGCTAAAATAGCTTCTTTAATTTTTCTTTTTAATGAAACTTCATTAGTCAATAAAAAATTTTTAGCAACTTGTTGTGTTATAGTTGAAGCTCCTTCTAACCTTTTGTCTCCAAGTATATTTTGAATGTTGTTAATAGTTGCTCTGAGTATACCTTTTGCGTCAATCCCGGGGTGATCAAAAAAATTTTTATCTTCAGCTGATAAAAAAGAGTTAACTACTTCATCTGGTATCACATCAAATGGAACAAATATTCTTTTTTCAACGGCATATTCTGCAATTAATTTTCCACTATTTGAATAGACTCTGCTTGAAATTGGAGGTTGATAATCAGATAATTTTTTATAATCTGGTAGTCCTGAGGAGAAATAAAAAAAAGCAGAAAACGTTAAAAATACACAAGAAAAAACTATTATAATAAGTGCTTTTATTGAAAAGTTGATTAATTTAAACATATTATAGACATTTTATATCTTAAATTCTGGCTATCTTAAGGCATTTGTATTAATATTAATTATTAAGATAAAAAAATTATTAAACAAAAAAATGATCAAAAAACTTATTAAAATTTCAAAAGGAATTCAAAACAAATGGGAAAAAATTTATACATTGATGCATCGCATCCAGATGAAACTAGAATTGTTCTTAAATCAAATACTGCTATTGAAGAATACGAATACGAAGATAAGAATAAAATAAACTTTAAGAATAATATATACTTGGGAACTATAAGTAGAGTTGAGCCTTCCTTACAGGCAGCGTTTGTAGATTTTGGCAGAATTAAACACGGTTTCTTAGCTTTCAATGACATTCAATCTGATTATTATCAAATTCCATCAGAGGATAAAGAAAAGTTAAAAGATTTAGAAGAAAAAATTAGAGAAGATTTAAAAAATACGAATATTGATGAAATAAGTAACAATCAAGAAGCTGGAGAAAATAGTGTTAAAAATATTACTGAAGAGGAATCGGTAAAAAAAGATGAAAAAAACAATTCTATAAATAATACGAATTATCGTGAAAGATTAAAAAATTCCTACGGTCTTAAAAAATATAGAATACAAGAAGTAATCAAACCTGGGCAAGTTATACTGGTTCAAGTGTTAAAAGAAGAAAGAGGTCAAAAGGGAGCAGCTTTAACATCTTTTATATCTTTAGCAGGCAAATACATGGTGTTAATGCCTAACACAGCAAAAGGAGGCGGTATTTCTAGAAAAATTTTTAACTCAGCTGATAGACAAAAAATTAGAGAAATTCTTAATAAAATTGAGATACCTAAAAGTATGGGTGTGATAGTTAGGACTGCTGGCGCTAATAAAACCAAAAATGAAATAGAAAAAGATTTTCAAAATACTTTAAAAACTTGGGAGGAGATTAAAGATAAGGCAGTCGTATCAGATGCACCTTCATTAATTTACGAAGAGGGTGATATTATCAAAAGAGCGTTAAGAGATATTTACGATAATGAAACAAAATATATTTATGTAGATGGAAACGAAGGTTACCAAAAAACTAAAAAGTTTATGAAAGAGTTGATGCCCAAAAATGTTAAGATGGTAAAAAAATTTAGAGGAAAAATACCATTATTCCATGAGGAGCATATAGAAAAAGAATTAAACAATATTTTTGAACCTACTGTTAAGTTAAAATCTGGAGGTTACTTGGTTATTAATCCTACAGAAGCACTGGTAGCTATCGATATTAACTCTGGTCAATCAACTAAGCAAATGAATATAGAAAAAACAGCTCTAAATACCAATTTGGAAGCAGCTGAAGAAATAAGTAGACAAATAAAATTACGAGACCTATCTGGTTTAATCGTTATTGATTTTATAGATATGTTAAATTTTTATAATAAAAGAATTGTGGAAAAAAAGATGAGAGAGTGTGTAAGAAAAGACAGAGCTAGAATACAAATAGGTAGAATAAGTAACTTTGGCTTATTAGAAATGACAAGACAAAGATTGCGCGAAGGTTCAATAAGATGGGAAACAAATTTATCACTTGAGTCTTTTTCACAAAAAATTGTGAAAAAAGTGGAAACAGTTGCTTTTAATAATAAGATTAAAATCATAAAAGCCTATATTCCTGAAAAAATTAAATCTTATATTGAAATAAACTTGTCAAAGGAAATCGATTATTTTGAAAAAAAATACTCTTATGACATCGAATTTATCTCTGAACCTCAGTTTGTAATACCAGAATATAAAATAGAGTTATTTAATAAGTCAAAAAAAATTATTGATAAGATTGAAAATATTAACAAAATTGAGTCAAAAATTAAAGGTCTGATTATTAAAAGTAAAAGTAACAAAGAAAGTAAAAAAATTCAAAAACCTTTGAGCAAATTATACTCTGGAAAAAATAATGAAAAAAAGACAGGTAAGCCTAGGACGCTTTGGACAAGAAAAAGAAAAGCTAGCTAATCAGACCGTCTCCCGGCGATGATGCAATTCCAAAATTATTTTTTTTCATTCTACCAGCTAAAAATGATTGCCTACCTGAAATAACAGCGTTCCTAAAAGCTTCGGCCATTAAAATAGGATTTTGAGCGTTAGCAATAGCTGAATTAATTAATAC
>MDSV01051594.1_pt1 | contig 11488 bp, 8 predicted proteins | sample 810851 | NCBI WGS metagenome assembly MDSV01 (sample SAMN05326640, study PRJNA326480) | marine metagenome | isolation source: seawater | place: Atlantic Ocean: North East | collected 2012 | reverse complement strand
TTATATAAAATAATCTCATTTATAGCCATCTCTTAAAAACATTATTATGATTGAACTTTATAGTCTTTAATTTTTCTTCGATTCTTAATAACTGATTATATTTAGCATTTCTATCTGATCGTGACAATGAACCTGTTTTAATTTGTCCAGATGATGTTCCAACGCTAAGATCAGCAATAGTTACATCTTCTGTTTCCCCTGATCTATGAGAAATTATGTAGTTATAATTATGTTTTTTAGCTAATCTAATTGTATCTAGAGTTTCTGTTACCGTGCCAATCTGATTAAATTTGATTAAAATTGAGTTAGCAATGGATGCTTTGATTCCATTTTCTAAAATTGATGGGTTTGTCACAAATACATCATCACCGACTAATTGTGTTTTGTCTCCAAGTTCTTTAGTTAGTAATGACCAACCATCCCAATCATCTTCCGACATTCCATCTTCTATGCTAATAATTGGATATTTATCACATAATTCCTTTAGGTAAATTACAAATTCTTTACTTTTATACTTAACATTATTAGACAGAACATATACTCCATCATCGTAAAATTCTGAACTAGCAACATCAAGCCCTAAATAGACATCTTTGCCAGGTTGATAGCCTGCAGATTTTATGGCTGATATTATTATTTCCAAAGCTTCATCATTAGAGCCAATTTCTGGTGCGAAGCCGCCCTCATCACCTACAGCTGTGCTTAACGACAAATCATTAAGTTTTTTCTTGAGTGAATGAAATATCTCAACACCTGCTCTGAGGCTGTCGCTAAACGTATCGAAACCAATAGGCAATACCATAAATTCTTGAAAGTCTAAGGCATTGTTAGCATGAGCTCCACCATTAAGAATATTCATCATTGGGACAGGTAATGAGTATATATCATCATCAGAAAAATACTCATATAGCGGTATATTTTGTGTTTTTGAAGCAGCATGTGAAAAAGCTAAAGATAAAGCTAGAAGAGTATTTGCTCCCAACCTACTTTTATTATCAGTTCCATCTAATTCAATTAAAGTTTTATCTAGAGATTCTTGATTAAATGATTGATTATTGATAATTTTATCTGAGATCTCCCCGTTTATGAAATCTACAGCCTTATAAACAGATTTTCCATTATATGCGTTATTATTTTGATCTCTGAGCTCTAAAGCTTCAAGCTTACCCGTTGATGCGCCAGAGGGAGCTACACCCCTGCCTATGATCTCATTACTATCTAGAATCATATCTACTTCTACAGTAGGATTTCCACGTGAATCCAGAATCTGCCTTCCCTTTATACTTGTGATTTTATGCAACAAAATTTACTCCATATATTTTTTGTTAGTATGATTTATCTCAATCAACTGGTTAACTAGTTTCTCTAAATGTATGATATTTAACGAGTTTTTTCCATCACTGATTGCTGTATCTGGGTCTGGATGAGTTTCAATAAATACAGCATCAACGCCCACAGCTACAGCAGCTTTAGCTAACGATGGTATAAACTCGCTTTCACCTCCTGATTCCGCATTACCTGCGCCAGGCCTTTGCACAGAATGCGATGCATCGTAAACGACTGGACATCCGGTTTCTCTAAGAATAACTAGTGATCTCATATCAGAAACAAGATTATTGTACCCAAAAGAGACTCCTCTTTCACATACAAAAATTTCATTGTTCCCGGTAGATTTAGCTTTATCGACTACGCTAATCATTTCTCTTGGCGACAAAAACTGTCCTTTCTTTATATTAATGGGCTTCATTGTAGATGCTACTTTTAAAATAAAATTTGTCTGACGGCATAAAAAAGCAGGTGTTTGTATTATATCTACCACATCAGCAACCCTGTCAAGTGGTGTATCCTCATGAACATCTGTTAAAACAGGAATATTGAATGTCTTTTTGACTTTTTCGAGAACCTTTAAACCTTCATCAATACCTATTCCTCGTTGTGATTTAATAGATGTTCTATTGGCTTTGTCAAACGAAGCTTTGAAAATATACGAGATAGGAAGATCTTCTGTTACCCTAGATATATGCTCAGCAACTGACATCACTAAAGATTCAGACTCAATAGCACATGGCCCAGAAATAAGTGTTAAATCATCATCTTTTCCTATTTTTATGATATTTTGTTTCATTATAATTATTTCCTTTTTTTAGATGCTATTTTAATAAAACCATTAAACAAGGGATGGCCTTTAATAGGTGAAGAGGTAAATTCAGGATGAAATTGACAGCCAAGATACCAAGGATGATTCTTAATTTCAACTATCTCCATCAAATTATCTTTTTTAGATTTACCTGTAAAAATTAGATCGGTATTATCAAAAACTTGAATATAATTCTTATTGACTTCATACCTATGTCTATGTCTTTCCGTAATGCTAGCTTTACTATACATTTTATAGGCTAGTGAATCTTTTGACAAAATGCAGGATTGAGCACCAAGTCTCATTGTTCCCCCATAGTTTGATTTATCAGCAGTAATTTTTTTTCCTTTATAATCATCCCATTCTTCTACTAATGCAATGACTGGATTTTTTGTTTTGGCATTAAACTCGGTACTATTCGCGTCTTTCAGTTTTGCTACATTTCTAGCATATTCTATAACCGCTATCTGCATACCTAAGCAAATTCCAAAATATGGGATTTTATTTACCCTGCAAAATTTAGCTGCCATAATTTTACCTTCAATTCCTCTATCCCCAAAACCCCCAGGTACTACAATTCCATCCATTTTATTTAACATTTTTATATTATTTTTGCTTAACCCTTCTGAGTCAATATAATGTATTTTTACATGCCTATTGTTTATTACACCAGAATGCATTAGAGCTTCATTCATTGATTTATAAGAATCAATTAAATCTACGTATTTTCCTATCATTGCAATATTAACTACAGACTTGCATTTAGTCATTTTAGCTTGTAGTTGTTTCCAAGGCTTAAGATTAGATTTTTTTGGACTAATTTTAAATAATTTTATGATGTAATTATCAATTTTCTGCTCGCATAAATTGATTGGTATACTATAGATTGAACTCGCGTCTTTTGCAGAGAATACAGCATCTTTTGAAACATTAGTAAATAACGCTATTTTACTTTTAAGCGACTTATTTAGGTCTGTTTTTCCTCTGCATAATAATAAATCTGGTTGTATGCCGATTGATCGTAGCTCCTTAACAGAGTGCTGTGTGGGCTTAGTTTTAATTTCATTTGTTACTTCTATCAAGGGAAGCAAAGTTAAATGCACAAATACTGATTTGGTTTTGCCTAACTCTAGACCAAGCTGTCTAATGGCCTCAAGAAAAGGCAGGGACTCAATATCTCCAACAGTACCACCTACCTCCACAAAAGCAATGTCAGCTTTATTGGCTCCTTTGATAATTAATTTTTTAATTTCATCAGTAATATGAGGTATGACCTGGACAGTACTTCCAAGATAGTCACCCTTTCTCTCTTTGGTGATCACATTAGAATAAACTCTTCCAGCTGTAACATTGCTGTCCTGAGACATCCTAATGCCCACAAATCTCTCATAATGACCTAGATCTAAGTCTGTCTCAGCTCCATCATCTGTGACAAAAACCTCACCATGTTGGATAGGGCTCATCGTACCAGGGTCAAGATTGATGTAAGGGTCAAGTTTTTGAAGGGATACTTTGAAACCTCGAAGATTAAACAAGGATGCCAGGGAGGCTGCCGCAATTCCTTTTCCAAGGGATGAAACGACACCACCAGTAATAAATACATATCTTGTCATATTAATACTTAGGAAAGTATAGACGATATTGAGATAAAAATATATATCTTAGTGTTTGATATTGGACAATATTACATGGTTGCTATTGTAAACAGCCACTAATTCTTCTTTTGCAAATATTAAAGCATAGGATTCTCGCTCCCAAGGCGGTATATTTTTTGATTGGAAAATCTTTTTTAAAGATTGCGAGTAAACAGCATTAATTTTAATTTTTTCACCTCCTTTTCTTGTTCTTACGCTAATAGGTTTATTGTCTAATAAGAAACTATATAGGCCAAGATTTTTTAATATTGAAATCTTTATATGTTGAGAATTAAATTTTAGATCTTTTTTTAAATCCCAGGAAATAAATTCATCTTGTTGTTTGTCTGATGGAGTATGAAAAAATAAGGTATTCTTGTATTTCTTTAGAATAAGTGCATTATAAGAAAATAATGAATTAGAGTCATTTGATGATGATAAAAATTTAACAATTTCATGTAAGTGATCTAAGCTTAATGCTAATTGATACTTGTTTTTAACCCATTCATGAAGAAGAGTGAATTTTAAATAATCTGGCAACTCTAGTAATTTATCAATAAGTATTTCATTTTCATTTTTCCCATATACTTTAGGCAATAATTCATGTATATAGTCTACAGCTAATTTAGAATGAAAATCCTGTACAGCAATATTCTTTTTCATGACTTTGTTAATAGACGGCCAACGATCATGTAATAAAGGTATGATTTTTTTTCTTAAATAGTTTCTATCAAATTTTTCATTATCATTTGTATCATCAATAACATAAGATAAATTATTTATTTTTTGGTATTCCTCTAGATCTAATCTTGAAATATCAATTAAAGGTCTCCCAATCGCATGATCATTTATTGATCCGAATTTTTTTATGCCTGAGAGGCCATTAGGACTTGAACCTCTCATGAGTTTCAAGAAAAAAGTTTCAACCTGGTCATCCATATGATGAGCTGTTAATATGTATTCATCAGATGTTGCTATATTGCAAATTTCCTCATATCGCTTGATTCTACACTGCTCTTCTATGTTTGATTTGGTTTCAATGAAAATATTTTTACTGATAAACTCTATATCATAATTACTAGTGATTTGCTTGCAAGCATCTTGATATATTTTGGAATTCTTTGATAAATTATGATTGATATGTACTGCTCTTACCCTAATTGGAAGAGAACGTGAAAGTACATGCATAATATGTAAAAGCACTGATGAATCTAATCCGCCACTTAATGCTACTAGAATGTTTTTAGCTTTTATTTCAGAAATAAATTTTCTACATTCGTTGATAATGTTATCTGAGGTGATATTCGCCATAGGAATCAATTTTTTTCTTACGTTCAGATATAAGCTGATTTATGTTCTTGCTTGATAATTCATCCAGCATATTTAGTATATTCATTTTAAGAGATGAACTCATTGCAAAATAATCTCTGTGAGCTCCGCCAATAGGCTCGGGGATAATGGTATCAATCAGTTTAAATTCTAGTAACTTTGTTGATGTTATGCATAAGGCTTCGGCTGCCCTTTCTGCTTGTTTTGGATCTTTCCAGAGTATAGAGGCACATCCTTCAGGACTAATGACTGAATATATACTATTTGTGAGCATCCCAATCTTGTCACCAACACCAATAGCTAAAGCACCTCCTGAACCACCTTCTCCTATAACGATGCAAATAACTGGAACTTGCAAATTAGACATTACATAAAGGTTCTCAGCGATAGCTTGGCTTTGATTTCTAGATTCTGCATCAATACCTGGATAAGCACCTGGCGTATCTATAAATGTAATTAAAGGTAGGTTAAATTTTTCTGCCAATTTCATAGCACGAAGTGCTTTCCGGTATCCTTCAGGTTTTGGCATGCCAAAATTTCTCTTAACTTTTTCTTTGGCATCTCTTCCTTTTTGATGACCGATGAATACAAAGCTATAATCATTGATTTTTGCTATACCAGAAATGATCGCGGGATCGTCTCCAAATAATCTATCACCATGTAATTCTTGAAAATCAGAAAAAATATTAGGAATATAATCTAAAGTATAAGGTCTAAGAGGATGTCGAGCTAATTGTGAGATCTGCCAGTCACTTAGGTTGTTGAAAATTTTAACTGTTTGAGCCTCATGGCCTTCGGTCAACTTCTTAATTTCTTTTTCAGTTTTGTCTGTTTTTTCGGGGGAATTATTTAATTGATTAATCTTGGCCTCTATTTTAAGTAGGGGTTGCTCAAAATCAAGATAATTAGGATTAAATTCACTCATAATTTAAATAATTATAAACAATTAAAATAAAATAACTATTGATATTTTACAATTATATTTTCTTTTCCGAGTAAATCCTTAAGATTATTAATCAATGAAGAAGTTGGATTAATAAACCACTTATTATCTAAATTAAATGGAATGATATGACCATTGCTAATACATCTAATCGTAAGAGGGCACTTGCCGTTTCTATGAGGTTCTAATATCTCAATTATTCTTTGAAGAAATTTATCATCAGATAGATTTCCATTTAACAAGAGCTGAATTTCCTTTGAATATTTTTGTCTAGCATCTTCAATGTTAAATATTTTTGATGCTTTCAATGATAACGATGAATTAAATTCATCAATAGAAATAATGCCTCCAAAAAATAATATTTCATTTTCTTTGATTATGTTTTGATATTTCAGATAAACATCTGAATAGACAACAACATCAATTCTCGCAGAACTATCATCGACAGTAATTATATTAATAAATTTATCTTGCCCGATTCTCTGACTTCTGATGTTTAATATAACTCCACTAATTGTTGCATTCTCTGGAGACCCCGCAGAAATTGTGCCTGAAAATAATTTGTCAAAATAATAACTAATTTTATTTATTGCCATCGAATTAATCTCAGTATTATATTCTTCCATTGGATGTCCTGACAAATAAAAACCTATAACTTTTTTTTCTAAGGACAATAGCTTAAGCCTCTTCTCTGTAGTGTCTTCGGAAGCTTTTTCATTATTAGAAATACTAGGTTTTTCATTGGTTACAAAAGATGAAGCATCATTATCAAATAACTGCTGCTGTCCTGATGATGCTATATTTTGTTTCTGATGACCATATGACATAGCTTGCTCCACAGAATCTTTGAGAAGCTTTCTATCTGTTTCAAAGACATCAAATGCACCTGAATAAATAAGTGAATCAATCGTCCCAATATTTGTAACAGAAAGTGAAACTCTCTCGCAGAAATCAAAAATATTTTGATAGTGTCCATTTTTGTTTCGTTCTTTAATAATTTGTGAGACAGCATTACTACCTACACCTTTGATTGCGCCAAGACCAAATAAAATTGTTGTTTTGTCAATTGATAGGAATGCAAAATCAGAGGCGTTTATATCAGGCTTTAAAATTTTTATATTCATTTCTTTTGATGCATCCACAAGACTAATAACTTTATCAGTATTATCCATATCTGATGATAAAGCAGCCGCAAGAAATTGTGATGAATAATATGTTTTCAAATATGCAGTTTGGTAAGATATATAGGCATAAGCAACTGAATGAGATTTATTAAAACCATACCCTGCAAATTTTTCCATTTTTGAAAAGATAGAACTGGCAACTACTTGGCTGATTTTTTTATTTGATGCGCCTGAAATAAATTTTTCTCTATGAAGCTCCATTTCTTTTTTCTTTTTCTTGCCCATTGCTCGTCTTAATAGATCAGCTTCTCCTAGGCTATAATCACCCAATGATCTAGATATCTCCATTACTTGTTCTTGATAAAGAATTAGTCCATAAGTGGGGGCAAGGATTGGCATAAGTAATTCATGTTCATAGTCAATTTTTTTTCCATGTTTATTCTCTATAAAATCATCAACCATATTTGTTCCCAAAGGTCCTGGCCTATAAAGTGCAACTAACGCAACAATATCATCAAAACAATCTGGCTTAAGTCTTCCCATATATCTTTTCATTCCAGATGACTCTAATTGAAAAACTCCTGAGGTTAATTTTTTTTGAAGCAGTTCAAAAACCTTATGATCATCTAAAGCAATATTGTTGAAATCAAAATCTTTATTGTTATTTAGAATGTCTTTCACACATCTGTCAATAATGCTAAGTGTCCTTAGTCCCAATATATCAAATTTAACTAGTCCAAGTTTTTCTATATCATCTTTATCATACTGCGCTATAAGTTCGTCACTCTCCTCTATTCTATATAATGGTATATAATTAGTGATATTAGTTGGAGCAACAACAATGCCTGCCGCATGCTTTCCAACATTTCTGGGCAAGCCTTCTAATTTCTTTGATAACTCAACTAAATTTTTAATTTCCTCGTTATTATCAAACTCCTTTTTTAGTTCTTTATTTTGCTTGAGTGCTTCATCTATTGTAATTCCAAGGGTAAATGGTATTAATTTAGCAATTCTGTCTACATAGGAATAAGCCATGCCTAGAACTCTCCCGACATCACGTATTACCGCTCTTGCAGACAATGTCCCATAAGTGATAATTTGTGAAACTTTATTTTCACCATATAAATCAGTAATATGCTCAATAATTCTTTGCCTATTTACCATGCAGAAATCAATATCAAAATCTGGCATAGATATTCTTTCTGGATTTAAGAAACGTTCAAAAAGAAGATTATGCTCAATTGGATCTACTGATGTAATATTGAGAGCATATGCTACTAAAGAGCCTGCTCCTGAGCCTCTTCCTGGGCCAACAGGAATAGAGTTTGCCTTAGCCCAAAATATAAACTCATGAACAATCAGAAAATAACTAGCAAACCCCATTTTTTTTATGACTGAGGACTCATCATTAATTCTTTTTTTATAAATCTCTTTATTAAGAGAGCTGTCAGCTTGAAGAATAGAATTTAGACCTTCGTCTACAATTTTATTAAAATAGTCATCCACAGATGTCTCATCAGGTGTATTGAATGCTGGGAGATGATATGTATCTATATCGAGATGAAAATTACATCTTTTTATAATTTCTGAGACATTTTGTACAGCATCAGGTAAATCTTTAAATAGGTTTTTAAATTCAGATTCACTTTTAAAATATTGATCTTGAGTAAAGTCTTTTTGATTTTGCCTCTCTTCAAGTTTTATCTTTTTATTGATACATACTTTAATTTCGTGAGATTCAAAATCATTTTTAGCTAAAAAAAGAACATCATTAGTAGCAACGACTGGTAATTTATATTTATCAGCTAGTAATAAATGTCTATTATTATAAACATCTTCCAACTCTCTTGACGTGCGATCAATTTCTATATAAATTCTAGATTCAAATATATTAATAATATTTTTCAGGAATATTTCTGATTCATCTTTCTCAGAAAAATTCTTCCCAAAAATTCCATTTCTACCACCAGTCAATAGTATCAGACCAGAATTATACTTTCTTAAAAGATCTAAAGTTAGTCCTGCACTTTCTGATGATCGTTTCATGATATGAGTTTCTGATATGAGTTTAATTAAATTTTTATACCCGGATAGATTTTTACATAATAAAATAATATTAGGCTTATCATGATGTTCAGAAATCCCAGAGACAGGAATTTCACAACCAATTATTGGTTTAATTTTATTATCAATGCATTTTTGATAAAATTTGATTACAGCAAATAAGTTAAGAGTGTCTGTCATAGCCAAGCTCGTTACTTTATTCTTTTTGGCAGTTTTTATTAACGCGTCTATATCAATTGTGCTTGTGCTCAATGAATAAGAAGTATGTAAATGTAAATGAGTGAATTCTTGCTTCATATTTATACCCTAGGTTTCAGAGGAGAAAATGATAATCTATGGTAAACTGAAGGTCCGAATACATTTAATGCAGTCTTATGGTTTTTCGTCGGATAACCCTTGTTGTCAGCAAAGCCATAAACTTTAAATTTTCTATCTAATTTGATCATCTCATTATCTCTCAAGACTTTAGCTATTATCGAAGCAGCAGATATTTCTGGCATAAAAGTATCGCCTTTAATGAAACATTTAGTATCAATAGTTGTCTCAGGTTTAAATAGGCCGTCTACGTATATCATTTTTGGCGTTATATCTAAATTAATAATTGCCCTCCTCATTGACAGAAGCGTTGCATGATGGATATTGAGTTTATCTATCTCAAAGTTGCTGCATGCCCCTATTCCTATGGATCTGGCATTCCGTAGTATATATGAGGCAAGAATTAATCTTTTTTTAGAGCTAATAGACTTGGAATCAACCAGTAATTTCTTATCTATCTTACTATTCAAGATTATAGCCACAGATATAACAGGACCAGCAAGACATCCACGTCCTACTTCATCGACACCGGCTAAAATTTGACTTGTCATAAGCAGTTCACTATATATAATTGAGATATTATAAATATAACAAAAAAGCTAAACCAATACTTCAAAATGAAAGGAAAAAAATTAAATACAGGAGTAATAGGAATAGGCTATCTAGGCAAATATCATCTAGAAAAGTACATAAATAATAGCAAATGCCATATAAAATGGGCAGTTGATACAAAGATCAATAACATTGAGAATGTAGATTTCAAAAATATCCGGAAAACTAATGACTATAAGGAAATTCTAAATGATGTAGATGCAGTTTCCATAGTAACTCCAACAAAGAATCATTACTCAATAGCTAAATTTTTTTTACAAAATAAGAAACATGTTCTAATAGAAAAACCTATGACTGAGACAGTTTCTCAGGCAACTAAATTAATAAATATAGCTAAAAAAAATAAACTCATACTCCAGATTGGACATTTAGAGAGATTTAATCCTGTAATGAAAAAACTAAATAAGGAAATAAAATCTCCTGTTTTTATCGAGGTACATAGACTCGCAAAATTTAATCCTCGCTCGACAGATGTGAATGTGGTCTTTGATTTGATGATTCATGATATTGATATCGTAGCCTCATTAATAAAGTGTAAGATAAAAAAGATATCTGCTTTTGGAAAAAAAATTATAACTAGAACTACCGATATTGCTAATGTTAGACTAGAATTTGAAAACGGCGCTATTGCTAATCTTACATCCAGTAGAATTAGTCAAAAAAATGAAAGAAAGATAAGAATATTTGAAAAAGACAAATACTATTCTATAGATTTTATGAATTCTACCATAAAAAAATATAATAAATCGAAAACAAAAAATAAATTATTTGATTACAAGGAATTCACTCATAAAAGAACTGATGCTTTAAGAGATGAAATCAATAATTTTATCTTATCATGTCTTGGAGAAGAAAAACCTATAGTTGACGGAGTACAGGGCAGATCAGCTGTAAGTACAGCTTATACAATCTCAAAGTTATTATGAAAAAAGATATTAAAATATTTGATCTACAAGAACAGTTTAAATCAATTTCCGATGAAGTTAATAAGAATGTTACAAAGATATTAAAGTCTGGCCAATATATTTTAGGTAATAATGTCCATTTATTTGAAGAAAAGTTTGCAAAGTTTTTAAACTCAAAGTTTGCAATATCATGTAACTCTGGAACAGATGCTTTGCTATTATCACTACGAGCGTTAAATATAACCAAGGGGGATGAGGTAATTACCACTCCTTTTACGTACTTCGCGACAGCTGAAGTTATAGCTCTAGTTGGCGCTAAACCAATATTTGTAGATATAAATCCTCACACATATAATCTTGATCATAAAAAAATTGAGAAATTGATCAATAGAAGAACTAAGGCTATTATGCCTGTTCATATTTTC
>MDSV01001456.1_pt1 | contig 11488 bp, 11 predicted proteins | sample 810851 | NCBI WGS metagenome assembly MDSV01 (sample SAMN05326640, study PRJNA326480) | marine metagenome | isolation source: seawater | place: Atlantic Ocean: North East | collected 2012 | reverse complement strand
GCTTTTGGAACTTTCTCGGTTAATTTATTGAGCCTCGTTCCAAGTCCGCCAGCAAGAATCACAACAGGTAGAGTCATTAAGAATTAACTATCTTTGTACCTTCAAAATCAAAATTAAATCTTACCTCTGCAAGATTTTCTTTTTGCATGCTTTTTCGTAATCTTGCTGGATCATCTGATAGAAATAATAGAAATCCTCCTCCCCCTGCACCCACAACTTTCCCTCCTATTGCTCCATTTCTTTTTGCAAGACTATACCATTTGTCTATGCTCTTATTAGACATACCCTTTGATCTTTTTCTCTTATGTAACCAATGCGAATGCATAATTTTTCCGTACTCATCTAAATTTCCATTTATTAGGGCGTCTTGAGTTTGTAGGCCTAATTCTTTTACATAATCCAGATTTTTGAGCATTTCGGTATTATTCATCAAAGTCTTCACGTTTTGATCTTTCAAGATTTTACTTGCACTTCTAGAATAGCCCGTAAAGAAAAGCAACAACCTATCTTGAAGTTCGTACATTTTATCAACATTAATATTAAGAGGCTTAACGTTTACCTTGCCATCTTTATGAAAAGTAAACGAGGTAATGCCTCCATAGGAAGCAATGTATTGATCTTGCTTACCTATTGGTTCTTTTAATTTTTCTAATTCTATTTCGCATGCCAACTCAGCAAGCTCTTCTTGAAGTAAGTGTTTCCTTCGATGGGTGTAAAGGGCTTTTAAAAGTGCAGTTGTAAAGCTCCCTGATGACCCTAAGCCAGTGCCTGAGGGTATATCTGCAATTGAAGTTATTTCAATTTGTGGGCTATTTAAATTCATCATTTTCAAAGCTTCACGAAAAATGGGATGTTCAATTTCTTCAACCCTTTTTACATTTTCTAGTTTCGAGTATTTCAAATAAATACCTTCATTGAAAGGTCGAGAAATACTAATATAAATGTATTTATTTATCGCCGCAGAAATAACGAACCCTTCGTTTTCTTTGTAGTAAGAAGGTAAGTCTGTTCCTCCTCCACCAATACTTATCCTTAAAGGACTCCTTGAAATAATCATCTTATTGCTTTAATTTTTTTTTTATAACACCCCAGTCCCTGATAATATTATCTTGCCAAGAGTAGCCAGAAATTTTGCACCTATTTAAACCCTTTTGAGCAATTAATTCTCTCTTTTCAGTTTCTTTTAAGTAATACTTTATTTTATTTATTAACTCTTCTTCGCTACCAAAGAATTCTGCTTCTTCCCCTTCTCTAAAACAAGCGGTATGCTCATTTGTTCTTTGAGCAAGAAGAAAGGTTCCAGATTTAGTTATCTCAAATGTTCTCCCTGCGGTCTCATTATAATTCCACTGAGAGACAAAACATAAGGCAATATCGGCTTGCCTCAGAGCCTCTTCATAATCGAGGTCTAATAATGAGTTATTAAATTGATTGCCCAATAGCTTTGCAGCTTTGGTATTCTTCCAGTGATGGTTGCCATATAAAGTTAAAGGAAGTTTATTTTTTATAATTGATAAGACCATTTTTTCAGTACTTGGTTCATGATGACCGATGAAAACAAGTTGATTCTTAAATTTTTCACCATCATTCTTTTTATCGTCAGAAAACCTAACGGAATCATATCCATTCTTGGAGCTTATAAATTTAATATTCCTATAATCACTTTGAGAGATAAAATAATCGTAGTCATGGGGATTTGTAGTAATTAGGAAATCAAAATATTTAAGTGTTTTTCTCATATTTCTTCTTGAAATATATAATTTCATGTTTTTTGGGAAAAAAGCATCAGTTGTGTATTGGACGAGGATAATGTTTTTTTCTTTGATCTTTTTTAAGGTTTTTTCACTAATCCAGAAATTGGTATCAATCCAAATCAGATCCGGTTTGTCTTTCTCTATTAAAACCAATAATTCTTCATTAGCAGACCGCACAGTTGGTCCCTTAAGCGTATATCTTTCCAAGAATCTTCTTATTCTTGAAAGATGATGCCATCCCAGTGTTTCATTTGCATCTAAGGTAAACAAATCATCTTCTAGTTCTTTTAATGCACTATATCTCGAATGACAAGTACCACCTTTATCTAAATCACCGATGTATAGGATTTTCATTTATTTTTTTGGGGTTGGGGTAGATCAGGGTTTATTAAATGATGAAATTTATAGACTGGATTATAATATCTAAGAAACTTTTCTCAATAATAATGTCCAATATTAAAAATCCCACAAATATTCTTATTTTCAGAGGTGGACAATTAGGTGATACGCTTGCTGCTGTGCCTGCGCTATGGGTACTGCGTGATCTTTATCCAAATGCGCATATAACTCTGCTATATGACAATCATGTAAACGAAAATCATGTATCCCCTCGGCAAGTACTTGAAGGCAGTGGATTAATTGATTCCTTTGTTCACTATAACGTTTATGCATCTTCAAAAATTTGTTCTTATATTCAGTATGCGATCCTATATTTTAAGTTGCTTAAAAATAAATTTGATATGTTAGCTTATTTGCCTGGTTCAGGAAAAATAGATTTTTTGGTAAACAGAGATCTTAAGTTCTTTAGATTGCTTGGCATTAGTAACATAGTAGGTCATATAGGTTTAAGAGGAAGTTTATATATAGAAAATTATCATGAGCCAATTACATTGGAAAATGAATCAGGTCACCTGCTCACAAGACTAAGTAAGTCAGAAATACCTATACCTTCGAAAGGTCTTCTACGTTCTGACTTAAATTTAAGGGAAGACGAACTTAAATTTGCAAAAAACTGGATAAATGGACATTCTGCTTCAAAAGGTAAAATATTAGTCGCTCTAGGTATAGGCTCTAAATTTGACGAAAAAAAATGGGCCACAGAAAACTATATTTCTATAGTTAAAAACCTTATTGAAAAATTTGATATATGCCCAATAATATTTGGTGGAAAAGAAGATTTGGGCCTGGCAAAAGAAGTGATAAAAGACTGGAAAAGAGGGTTAATAGGAGCTGGAAAATTTAATATTCGTGAATCAGCATCTTTAATGAATTATTGCTCTCTTTATTTAGGTAATGACACAGGAACAATGCACCTTGCATCTTCTGAAGGAGTTCCGTGTGTATCAATTTTTTCGGGTAGAGATTTCCCGGGTGCGTGGTATCCTTTTGGAGATAATCATCAAGAATTTCGAGTTCCTTATAGTTGCGAAGACATACCGAATGGAAAGTGTACTAATTGTTCAGGCTTATGCTTAGAGTCTATAAATCAAGACGAAGTACTTGAGGCTTGTATCAAATTGATATCCAATAAACTTAATTAAAAGGTTCATATTTAACAAAATGAATACAAAATCAACTTTACATAAAAAGATAACAGAAAAATCTGCAAAAATTTGCATCATAGGGATGGGCTATGTTGGATTACCTTTGATGATGAGGTTCATAGAATCAGGATTTGAGGTTATTGGGATCGATAAAGATATAAAAAAAATAGAAAAATTAGAAAATAATGAAAGCTATATTAATACTATTCCATCTGAAAATATTAAAGTTTGTAGAGAAAAGGGATTTAGTGTTACTAATGATGTTTCTAAAGTTAATGAAGTAGACGTAATTATTATATGTGTACCAACTCCAATAGATAAATATAGAGACCCCGACTTGAGTTTTGTAATTAATAGTGCAACTGAGATGAGTCCTTATTTAAAAGAAGGACAAATCATATGCTTAGAAAGCACAACTTATCCAGGAACTACAGAAGAGATATTAATGCCAATTATAAATTCAAAAACATTGAAGGTAGGTAAAGATATCTTCCTGTGTTATTCCCCAGAAAGAGAAGATCCTGGAAACAAAGAATTTACGACAAATGACATTCCCAAAGTAGTTTCGGGTGTTACCGATGATTGCTTAGATTTAGCTATATCTCTATATGGATCAGTAGTTCGCGAAATAGTTTCTGTTTCTTCAACTCAAACTGCTGAAATGACAAAGTTACTCGAAAACATATATAGAGCTGTAAACATTGGGCTTGTAAATGAGTTAAAAACTATCACCGATAAAATGGGCATTGATATATACGAAGTCATTGAAGCGGCTGCAACTAAGCCCTTTGGTTTTAATAAATTTACACCAGGCCCAGGCCTGGGTGGGCACTGTATACCTGTTGACCCTTTTTATCTTTCTTGGAAGGCAAAGGAGTACGGTTTTAATTCAGGTTTCATTGAGCTAGCTGGAGAAATCAACAGAAGTATGCCAGATTGGGTGATAGGAAAAATCTCAGATGCTTTAAATGATCTTGGTTTGTCCATTAAGAATTCAAATATCCTTATTTTAGGAGTGGCTTATAAAAAAGACGTTGATGATATGAGGGAGTCACCAGCCATAGAAATTGTAAACAAACTTATAAGTAAAGGATCTTCTGTGAAGATTGCAGATCCATACTGCACTGACGATATATATGCAACGAATGGAAAAATTTTGCAAAATGTACAAATTTCTAAAGACGAGCTCTCTAAATACGATTTAGTTGCGTTAATTACTGATCATTCCAATTTCGATTTCGAGCTTATAAGAAAAAATGCCAATTTTATTGTTGATACAAGAGGTGTTTATCTCGAAAATTACAATAATGTCTTAAGAGCTTGATTTACAATTAAATGAAAGTAGGATTGTTTGCCTTAAACATTAGACAGGGGGGTGGCCTAACTCACCTTATAAAATTTCTATCTAATCTAGACAATAAAAGAGATACTTTTGACAGTATTATTCTTTGGTCTTCAAAAGAAACGCTTGCCTCAATAGAAGATAGAGATTGGTTAAAGAAGAGGGAGATATATCAATCTAAGATCTATTTAATAAATAGGTTAATGTTTTTTTTCTTCAAGGTAAAAAAATTAGCTATTGAAGAAAATTGTAGTGTTATATTTTTTCCAGGAGGTTCAATTAATACATCATTTAGGCCTCTTGTGACAATGCATAGAAATTTACTTCCATTTGAGACTAAAGAAATTCTTAGACATGGAATTTCTTTCGATACTCTTAAGCTATTTATATTAAGGTTTATTCAAATCAGGTCTATGAAAAAATCAAATGCTGTCATTTTTCTTACGGAGTTTGCCAGAGAAAAAGTTAAAGAGGTTTCTGGAGAACTTAAGGCCTCTTCTCATGTAATACCTCATGGTATTGACAATACCTTCTTTAAAGAACCAGCCAAGCAATACAATATAAGATCTTATAGTCCTGACAACCCCTTCAAAATTATAAATGTTTCATTGTTCCAGCCTTATAAACATCAGTGGAATTTAGCTTTAGCTGTAATAAATCTAAGAAACGAAGGAATACCTCTAGAATGCAATTTCATTGGCGGGGGTCATAAAAAGTCAGTTGAACGATTGTTAAGGGTAATAGAAAGATATGACAAGAATCGTAAGTTCTTAAAATATCACGGATCCATACCATATAAGAGTTTGCCTTATTTTTACGAGGAATCTCACTTAATGGCTTATACCTCAAGTGTAGAGACTTTTGGACAAACTTTGTTAGAAGGTATGGCAGCTGGGCTTCCGGTTGCTTGTTCAGAAATGTCTTGTATGCCGGAGATATTGGGTGATTCAGGTCTTTATTTTGATCCTCAAGATGTTTCCAGTATCGAAAATTGTTTAAAAAGGTACATTATGGATGAAGATTTGAGGTCAGAGAAAGCTTATCTCTCTCATAAAAAAGCCAAGATCTATTCTTGGGATACCGCTGTTCGCAGAACCATGGATGTTTTAGTAGATGTGGTAAAATCTGAGAATAATCATGTTTAAAAATAAAACTTTACTAATAACTGGAGGAACTGGATCTTTCGGAAATGCAGTTTTAGAAGAATTTTTATCTTCAGATATACAAGAGATTAGGATATTTTCTAGAGATGAGAAGAAACAGGATGATCTAAGAAAAAAGTATAAATCTGAGAAATTACGCCTATATCTAGGTGATGTACGTGACTATGAAAGTATTCTAGAAGCTACTAAGGGAGTTGACTATTTATTTCATGCCGCAGCCTTAAAACAAGTTCCTTCATGTGAGTTTTATCCAATGGAAGCTGTTAAAACAAACATTTTGGGAACCGAAAATGTACTTCAAGCTAGTATAAATAATTCAATTCACAAGGTAGTCTGCCTTAGTACAGATAAAGCTGTCTACCCTATAAATGCAATGGGGACTTCCAAAGCTTTAATGGAGAAGGTTATGGTAGCTAAATCGAGAGTTGCTGAATCTAATACCGTTTTTTGTGGAACGAGGTATGGCAATGTAATGGGTTCAAGGGGATCAGTCATACCCCTATTTTTAGAGCAAATCCTACTTAACAAACCCTTAACTATAACGGATGATAAAATGACAAGATTTATGATGACTATTCAAGATGCAGTTGACTTAGTGATGCATGCTTTTAAAGAAGCAAATAATGGAGACATATTCATACAAAAATCCCCATCTGCAACTATAGAGACTCTCAAAAATTCAATCTTATCTCTTTTGGGCAAAGAAGATTATAAGATTCTTAATATAGGCACCAGGCATGGAGAGAAGCTTTATGAGGTTCTATGTAGCCGAGAAGAAATGTTAGTTGCCAAAAGTGAGGAAAAATATTTTCGCATACCCGCTGATCAAAGAGATTTAAATTACGATAAATATTTTGATTCGGGACAAGGGTCTCTTGCTTCCTTAGAAGAATATAACTCTAATAATACTAATCGTCTTTCGCTTGAAGAAATGAAGACTTTGCTACTGAAATCAAACCTTATCAACAATGATTTGCTAGAGCTTTAACTTGAAAATTTTGATTCTCGGGATTTCTGGCATGCTAGGCTCCAGCTTATACAAGAACCTCTCTCTAAATCCTGATTTAGATGTTTATGGAACCATCAGATCTAAAAAGAGATACATAAACCATTTTTTTACCAAGCAAGATAAAACTAATATCTATGAACTGGACATTCATAAGTCTGTTAAAGAATTAAAGACTATATTAAAAGATATTAAGCCAGACGTGGTTATAAATTGTATTGGAAAAATACCTCAAAAAGAATCTATAGAGTCAGAAATTATTCAATTAAACTCTCTATTGCCTCACCAAATCTCAACATGCTGTGAAGAAATCTCCGCAAAACTTATACATTTTTCAACAGATTGCGTTCTTTCTGGAAAAAAAGGTTTTTATGACGAAGATGATATACCAGATGCTGAGGATCTATATGGCAGATCTAAACTTCAAGGTGAAGTTCACAGTTCGAATCATCTTACTATTAGAACTTCAATAATAGGACATGAAATTGAAACCAAAACCAGTTTAGTTGAATGGTTTCTTTCTCAAGAAGAAAATATTTCAGGATACTCTAGGGCTATTTTTTCTGGTTTTCCTTGTAATTTCTATTCGAAGATTTTGATAGATTATATTTTTCCGCGAAAAGAGTTAAGTGGTATTCTACACGTAAGCTCAAATCCTATAAGTAAATACAACTTACTAATGATTGTTAAAAGGGTTTATGATAAAAATACACACATAGAGTTAGATGAGAATTATAAATCGGACAAGTCATTGGATTCGAGTAAGTTCCAACGAATGACAGGATTTCGTTCCCCAGAATGGGAATTTCTAGTTCGGCATATGTATCAAGATTATGAAAAGTTTTATAAAGGTTACTAGAAGTGAGCTATAAAAGATTGAAAGTTGCAACAATAATTGGAACTAGACCTGAGATAATTAGGCTATCAAGAATTATCCCTAAGTTAGATAAATTTTTTGATCATACACTAATACATACAGGCCAAAATTATGACTACGAATTAAATCAAGTTTTTTTTGAAGATCTTCAGATAAGAAAACCAGACATCTTTCTTGAATGTGCTGCCTCAAGTGCCGCTAAAACAATTGCCAAAGTGATAGAAAAAACTGATGATTTTTTTTCCGAAAATTCTCAAGATGCACTTTTGATTTTAGGAGATACTAATAGTAGCCTAGCTTCAATTGCAGCTAAAAGAAAAAAAATTCCTATATTCCACATGGAGGCAGGCAATAGAAGCTTTGATCAAAGAGTACCAGAAGAAATAAATCGGAAGATAGTGGACCATATTTCTGATATAAACCTACCTTATACAAAAATTGCAAGAGACTACTTAATATCAGAAGGTATTAAACCAGAATTTGTAATTAAAACAGGCAGCCCTTTAGACGAAGTATTAAATTTCTATAAGAATAAAATTGATAATAGTAAAGCTCTTGCGAAATTAGACTTAAAAAAAAATAAATACTTTGTTGTAAGTTCTCACAGAGAGGAGAATGTAGATACAGCTAATTTTTTTAAACTATCTAATATACTCAATAATTTGGCTGATTATTCTGGTCTTAAGATACTTTTTTCTGCTCATCCGAGAACTAAAAAAATAATCTCAGAGAATCAAATAAAGTTCCATAAAAATATTATTCTGCATAAACCTTTCTCTTTTACTGATTATGTTCATCTACAAATCAACGCTAAAACTGTTTTAAGTGATAGCGGCTCCATAACTGAGGAGTCATCATTGCTTAATTTTCCTGCATTGAATATTAGGGAGGCGCATGAAAGACCAGAAGGATTTGAAGAAGCTTCAGTAATGATGACTGGATTAGACGAAAATAAAATTTTTGTAGGATTGGAAATTTTAGAAGAACAAAAAAGAGGTAAGGAAAGAACATTGAAACTGGTTGAGGATTACTTTTCTCCAAATTTATCCGATAAGATAATCAGGATTATTTTAAGCTATGTTAACTATGTAAATTCGAATGTCTGGAATAAAGTCGATGAAAAATAAAGAACTCAAAGAATTGGCCGAAATATGCATTTCAAAAATGGACTCGAGTAATCGAGACTTCTTATATTGCAAGGAGCCATTTCAACATGTAATTATCGACAATATCCTTCCTAAAGAACTGGCTTTAAGTTGTCTTGATAGTTTTCCAGGCAGTAATGACAAAAGCTGGGAGAATACTTCTGATGAGGATATAGAGATAAAAAAAAGATCAAATTGGAAATCCGAATTTGATATACCAGATAACATCTTAGATACAGTTAGAATTTTCAATTCCTCACTATTTTTACTTAAGCTAAGCAAGATTTTTAACATTCCAAAATTAATACCTGATCCATACTTTACTGGAGGAGGTTTAAATGTCACAGAAAGAGGAGGGCTGCTCGATGTTCATATTGATGGAAATTATCATGATGCCTCAGGTTTAAACAGAAGGTTAAATGTTATCTTCTTCTTAAATTATGCATGGAAAAGCGAATGGGGAGGACAATTTTGTTTATATGACAAAGAAGGAAATGAGTGTAAAAAAAAGATCCTACCAAACTTTAATAGGCTTCTGGCTTTTGAGACTTCTGATATCTCCTACCACGGATTACCAGAACCTTTAAACTGCCCAGAAGAAGTTTCCAGAAAGTCCATAATACTTTACTACTATACAAAACAAGAAAGACCTTTAAAACATAATATCCATCGAAAACCGCATAGTGCTCTCTGGAAAAAACGAGGTCTAAAGGATAAAAAAGGTAATATTGACAGAGAGTACTCTTAATTTTATTGCAGAGCATATATTGAACAATCCCTAAAACTCATACTTATAGAGCTTTGAGAATTTTAATCATAAGTCAGTATTTTAGACCCGAAAACTTAGCAATAAACTACGTTGTTAAGTTATTGCACGAAAAAGGATATGACCTAGAAGTACTCACTGGAAAGCCTAATTATCCTTCAGGAAGATTTCATAAAGGTTTTGGTTTTTTTTCAAGAATTATTTATGAAGAAGATGTAAAGATTTATAGATTACCCATCTTGCCCAGAGGAAGAAGATTTAAATTTATAACACTGCCATTAAACTATCTTTCTTTTATAATTTCTGCAGCACTTTTAGCACCTTTCCTTCTATATAAAAAAAATTATGACTTTATTTTTGTTTATGGAACTTCTCCAATTTTAAAAGCTATTCCCGCGATTCTCATATCTAAAATAAAAGGCGTTCCTGTTATCTTGTGGGTTCAAGATTTATGGCCACAAAGTATAGCGGCTTCGAATTATTATCTTCCTTCTTTTGTTTTGAGTATTTTAGAAATTTTGGTTGATTTTATTTACTCAAGGGTCGATTTAATTGCTTGTCAAAGTAACTCCTTCGTTACAGAGATAAAATCTAGAAATAAAAATTTAAATGTTCATTACTTACCTAATACTATTAGTAAGATATTTTTAGATTCAGAAAATAAGGACCCAAAGGTTTCTGGACTTTTAAGTGAGTTCAAAGACAGCCTTAAGTTGCTATTTACTGGAAATATTGGAGAAGCCCAATCAATAGAGACTATCATTAGATCAGCTGAGTTTGTTCAAGAAGCCTATCCTGATAAAGACATTGATTTTATTTTTATCGGTTCAGGAAGTAAATTGGGCTCATTAAAGACTTTAGTCAAGAATAAGAATTTAGATAATTGCCATTTCATAGGAGAATTTCCTCTGGAGTTGATGCCCTCTTTTATTAATTTAAGTGATGGTTTGCTTGTTTCTTTGAAGAACGAAAAGATTTTCAATCTAACAATACCCAATAAGATTCAATCTTATCTTGCATCTGGAAAACCCATTCTTGCTTCTTTAAATGGTGAAGGAGCAAAAGTGATCGATGATTCCAACTCTGGTTATACTTCTGGCTCAGAGGACTACTTAGGTTTAGCTGAAAATATACTTCTTTTTTCGGAGTTATCGGAAAAAGAACGAAGAAAACTTGGTGAGAATGGCAAGAAATATTTTAAAGAAAATTTCTCAGATGAAATTTTTATTTCTAATTTAAAAAATTACTTTGATAAAATTACTAATGGGAGAGTTGAATAGTGAAGATAGATGGAGTTATAGGCAAAAGAGTCTTTGATATCTTATTATCTTTGCTTCTTATAATTTTATTTTTTATACCAATTATCTGTATATCAATTTCTATAGCAGCTACCTCAGGGCTGCCAGTAATATACTTTTCTAAAAGATTAGGTAGATATAATAGTTTTTTCTTTATGCCGAAGTTTAGGACAATGAAAACTGGAACTCCTATTGTAGCAACTCACTTATTATCAGAAACAGAAAATTATTTAACACCAATAGGAAGTTTTTTGAGAAAGACCAGTATGGATGAATTACCACAATTACTTTGTGTTCTAAGGGGTAATATGAGTTTTGTGGGACCGAGACCAGCACTTTTCAACCAAATGGATCTGATTGAAGGAAGGACAAAGAAAGATATACATTCCTTGAAACCTGGGATAACTGGATGGGCTCAAGTGAATGGCAGAGATAATTTAACTATCGAGACTAAAATTAATTTTGACTTTGAGTATTTGAAAAGAAGATCATTTTTATTTGATTTGTATATTATTATCCTAACTGTTCGTAAAGTCTTATTTAAAGAAGGCATAAAGCACTGAAATGTTTTTGATATTAATTAAAGAATCTCT
>MDSV01157541.1_pt1 | contig 11490 bp, 9 predicted proteins | sample 810851 | NCBI WGS metagenome assembly MDSV01 (sample SAMN05326640, study PRJNA326480) | marine metagenome | isolation source: seawater | place: Atlantic Ocean: North East | collected 2012 | reverse complement strand
AGATCGTACACATCTAAACGCCCTGGGGCGTGATTGTACTTTACAATGTGTGTGCGTAGTTCGTTCTTGTGCATGGTATTGTCTCTACCTTTTGCATTTGCGGCGAAAGATACGGTTTCTAATTTATTTGGTGGGATCAAGCTTATACTTATTGATCGAGCTTTTAGTGTTGGTGACTGGATTGAAGCGCCGAGTATAGGGCATGGTACGGTTGAAGAAATTACTCTTTCCACGGTTAAAATTAGAAAGTTTTCGAAAGCCATCCAAAGTATTCCAAATGGTATTTTAGCAAATGCATCCATTACCAACTGGTCTCGTATGACTAATCGCCGAATAAAGATGGATCTTGGTTTAGATTATTCCACAAATGCAAATCAGTTTAAGGCTATATTGAGCAGAATTAAGAAATTAATTGCTGATGACGATCGAGTTGATCACACTGTTTCTGAGATGGTTCACTTGGTAAATTTTAACTCCTCGAGCATTGATATTAATTTATATTATTTCACAAAAACAACTGACTGGGTTTTATGGCGTGAAATTATTGAAGATCATATGCTTAAATTCATAGGGATAATTGAGGAAGAAGGATCTAGTTTTGCGTTTCCCTCGCGTTCAATTTATGTTGAGGGTATTAATCAAGGAGATCTAATTCAAGGAATAGATTCTATTAAGGGTAACAAAAAATGAAATTAGATAAAATTTTAGTTGAAATCTCTCCAGGTGAGATGATTGATAAAATTACAATACTTTCGATTAAATCAGACATGATAAGTGACGAAGATAAGCTTAAAAATATAAACTATGAACATTCAATATTGTTAAAAACCAGAGATAAGTTCTTGCCCCAATCTCCCGAACTGGAAAAGCTTAGTTTTAATTTGAGAGAAATTAATGAAAAATTATGGAAGATTGAAGATGAGATAAGAGATTGCGAGAATAGAAAAGATTTTTCGGAAACCTTTATTGATTTAGCGAGGGCCGTCTATATTACCAATGATGAACGGTCGAATATAAAAAGAGAAATTAATTTATTATTAGGTTCTAAGCTAATTGAAGAAAAATCATATCAATCATATCAATAAATCAAAATTTATTATGGGAAATGCGTCCAGTTGAGAATCCTAAGCCTATTTAGAGAGCCTCTTTATTTTTAAATCTATCTGTCGCACTGATTCGGATAAGTTTATAATTAAATTATTATATAAAAAATTTCATTTTTGCTGGGTTAAATTTACCTGTTCACCATATATGTATGTTTAAATCGTTGTTTAGCAATCCTGGCAATCTAAATTTTCCATTATAATCAATAGTTTACAATTTATTAAGAAAGAAGTTAAAAGAAAAATAATTGGCAGAAATTTTGCATAAGTAAATAGTAAAATGAAACTTTTGGTTATTTTATTATGCAAAATACGGAAAGAAATTATTCTAAAGGTGATATAATTTTCAGAGAGGGAGAACCCAGCTCATCGGCATTCATGATCGTAAAAGGACAAGTGGGACTTTTTAAAAAGAAATTAGTTGGCTCAAAATTTAAAATGATTCCGCTAGAAACACTCTCATCGGGTGATATTATCGGTGAGATGGGTATTTTTGACCATTCTGCTAGGAGCTCAACTGCTAGAGCCCTTGGACCAGTAAAATTAAATGTAATTAAACAAGATAGTTTTAGGGAAGCTCTAAAAGACAAACCTGAAGTGGCTCTAGATGTCATAAATAATTTGGCGGAAAGGTTAAGGAATTCATCGGAAATGGCTGTCAGTCCAATGTCTGGAGATCAATTAAAGGCTAGAAAAAAAATATCGATTGGATCCGGATCAATTAAGGAAAGACCGCTTAATTCTACAAGTATTCAAAAATCCTTGTGGGAATCTATATTAGGGCTTTTTAAAAAATCCACGCATAAGCGTTATTTACTCGAATTCAGGGTCACAAGGTTAAAGGGTGATAAGGAAGGTATTCAAACAGCTAATTTGTTGAGGGCTTTATCCAAACAAAGAGGTGCCAACGTTGAAGTTTACCATGAACATGTGGTAGGAGAGAGTAAGGAAAATAATGAGGATATTTCATTTAAATCCGCGTTGTTATCGGCACGTGAACTATTAGAGAAAGACAATGCGGATTTGCTAATTTGGGGAGAAATTAGTGAAGTGGGCTCAGTTATCAACCTTCGTTTTACGACTAGAAATAGTTATGAAGATCACCCTGGTAGTTTTCTTACTTCAGACCGATTAGCGTTACCAATAAACTTTGGCCCGGAATTAGCCCGATTACTATGCGCAACAGCGGTCGCATCTGTGGTGCCTTCGCATGAGACACAGCGTTTATTGATAAAACCACTTTTATTACCGGCACTCGATTTTGAGCAAAAAAACCAACAAGAGCCCCCAAAAGATTTGACATTAAAAGATCAAATATCAATTCAAATTTGTTATGCAAACATCATTGCGTTGATTGGGCATTATATGCATGACTTAAATTTAACTACAAAGGCTGCTAATTTATACCAAGAAAATTTAGATATGATATCTAAAGAAACAGATCGGAATACATGGGCTAATATTTTACTCCATCTTTGTCGAATTAGACAATTATTTGGCGACAAATCTAGAGATATCAAAATTCTTACTGAATGTATCGACAATTACCAAGATCTTTTGGAAGATTTTAACAAAGACGATTACCCTCAAGAATGGGCGGCGATTCAATACAGGATAGGTAATACGTTATATAATTTAGATGATTTGCGTGGAGAGACGGTTGAGTTAAAAAACTCTATTCAATATTATCAAAGAGCATTGGAGGTTTATACTAAATTTGATGCTCCCCAAAAATGGAGTGATATAAAAAATAGTCTTGGTAGGGTGCTGCAAGTATGGGGTGATTTAGCAAGAAACTCAAAAATTATAGATAAAGCTATCAGTGAGTGTCAGCAGTCCTTGCAAGTAAGGTCTATGGCTAAAAATCCAATTTTGTGGGCGGCTACAAAGAATAATATGGGGTCGGCTTTGTTTCTGAGAGGACGTTTAAAAAATGATGAAAATAATTTAAACACTGCCATTGATGCTTTTAATGACGCCTTAAAAGTATATAGGTCTTATGACGCGCAAAGATTAATTAGAATTACTGAACGAAACCTTTTAAAAGTAAATAATTTAAAAAAAATACGCCTAGCTAAGGGCTCAACGCCTATATTTTGGGAGCAGAAAATAGTTGGTGGGGGTAATAAACCTAGTCGGAAAATATCACGGGAAACAAGTAATTATGTTTCCAATTGAGGTAAAACGTAGATGGTAAGCCAAATATTAATACCGTTCTTTGCTGTTATGGTTTTTAAATGACAGAAAAAATAAAAATTTTATTTGCTAATGATGCATTTTACTTGGCTTTTCAAAATAATGATATCGAAGCAATGACGACTCTTTGGGCAAATCGAGATGATATTAGCTGTATTCATCCAGGGTGGAATCATCTTTCTGGCCGCGACTTGGTTTTAGCAAGTTGGGATGATATTCTCTCGGGTAATAAGACTCCAAATTTCGAAATTAAGGGTGCTTCTGTAAACATTTACGAAAATATAGCGATCGTAATTTGTTACGAACTTTTTGAAAAAATATGCCTTGTTGCAACAAATATTTTTGTTAATGAGAATAAAGAATGGCGCATAATACATCATCAATCTAGTGCATCCCCCCCGCCAGAGGTTATTGATAACTCGGAGTCTATCGAGACTTTACAATAAATTATCACAAATGAAATTTGTTAGGTTTGTATTGGGTATTTTTTATTGTATAGTTTAAATTAAGTATTCACACATTTTGTTTAGGAAAACTATTTTAAAGATGATTAGGGCAGATTATCATGCGAAAATATTTAGAGATCGACTTAGAAAGCCAATCTATTGAAGAGCAGGAGCTAAATGGATTAGACGTCATTAGGGTTGGAAGGCATTTCATTGCCAAAACATTATTAGAAAAGAAGGCAGCAACTGCGGATCCTTTGGGGCCAGAAAACCCATTAATATTTTCTGCTGGACCGTTTGCAGGTTCAAATTTTTCGAATGCTAACAGATTAAGTGTAGGATGCAAAAGTCCCCTTACTGGAGGGATAAAGGAGGCGAATGCTGGTGGTACTTTTGCGTTCGCTTTGGGTCAATTGGGTGTCGCAGGTTTTACATTAAACGGGCAGTCTGATGAATGGGTTGTCATACATATCCCAAAAGAGGGTGATATTACTTTTTCAAATGCTGATGAATATTTAGGAAAAGGTAATTTTGAGGTAGCTAGAATGCTACACGATAAATATGGGGATAAGGTAAGTTTGGGTATTTGTAGTCCTGTTGGAGAGTACGGTGGACTGATGGCTGGAATATCATTTACAGATCCCGAAAAACGTCCAACACGTATTGCAGCTCGAGGCGGCGTAGGAGCTGTGATGGGTTCAAAGAAGGTTAAGGCTATTGTTATTGAGCGTAATAAAATGCCTGAGTTTAGCGATAAAAAGAAATATATGGGATCCGTAAAAGCCTATGGCAAAATGCTTGATGTAGATCCCGCTATCGATAATTTTCGTAAACTCGGTACGGCTATGGTGGGTGACTTTACTAATAAAATTGGTGGATTACCGACACGTAATTTTAGTTCAGGAACGTTAGTAGGCAAAGACGAAGGCCCATTTAAGCTTGGCGGGCAGTATATACGTAAGACAAACTTGGAGAGAGGCGGCGAGACGACACATGCATGTATGCCTGGTTGCATGATAAAATGCAGTAACATTTATGCGGACAAAGACGGAAATGAGCTTTGCTCTCCGATGGAATATGAAACCCTCGGTCTTATCGGCAGTAATTGTGGATTAACCGACCCTGATGATGTTGCTCGATTAAATGATGTTGCCAATGATTTAGGCGTAGACACTATTGAACTTGGGGCTACCATTGGCGTTCTTATGGATGCCGGAGAAGGCTCTTTTGGTGACGTTGAGTTTATGTCAAATGTATTGGAAGATATCAGGGATGGAAATGAAAAGGGGCGACTATACGCGGAAGGCACAGCCCGAGTTGGCGAACATTTTAATGTTAGTCGAGTGCCTGCGATAAAGAAACAAGGTATTAGTGCTTACGATCCACGTCAAATTGAAGTAACTGGAATTTCAATGATGGTTACAGCTCAGGGTGCTGATCATACTGCTGGCAACATTCCTACATTTGAATGCAAGGATAAGACGACAAAAGAGTTAGTTGCGGCGAGCCTTGATATACAGGAAGACTGTGCTGCTACTGATTCTTTAGGCTTATGTTTATTTGGCCGTTCCGTAACTAATGTTCAGAAAGCTTTTATTGCAGATGCATTAAACAATGCGCATGGAACTAATCTTGATGAGGGTTTTATGAAAGAAATTGGAAGAGAAGCTCTTGAAATGGAATGGCAATTTAACAAAGACGCTGGATTTACCGATGACGATGACGAGCTCCCCAAGTTTTTTTATGACGAGATTCTCTCAGGAAGAGATGTTGCTGCTCGGCATCATACCGCAGAGGTTAACACAGCGTTTAGAGAGTCAATAAAGAAATAGCAGCTCTTGCAATTTGTTGAAAATTAGCTGGAATATCTGCGCCTTAAAAATAGGACAAACACAACTGCTGTAACAAACATCGTAACACTATAGGTGGCTGCGGCTATAGTGGTTGGTCCACCACCGAACAAGAGTGTAGCAACGGCTATTGCTAGGGTTCCGTTTTGAAGGCCGCATTCGATTGAAATTGAAATTTTTTGTTTAACACCTGATCCAAATATTGTTGCTAGGAGCCAAGCGATGAGCAGCATAATTATATTAAGGCTGAGAGTAGCTAACCCAGTTTGTTGATAATATTCGATTATAGAATCTTTTTCTTTTATTATTGCTCCTATTAACACAATAACGAATAAGATGGTTGATATTCTCCTCGCCGAGTTCAGAGTTTTTAAAGATATGGACGTAAAGTAATATCTGATAGTCATACCTAATATGACAGGAACAGTAACAATTGCAAATATACTATAAGTTATTTTAGTAAGGGAAATTTTATTTGTCAGATTATCGCTAAATAAAAAATTGTATGAATAGCCAATTACCAAAGGTATCGTAATAAGTGATAATAGGCTGATAACAGCTGTAAGTGAAATAGATAGTGCAACATCTCCACGCCCTAATAAGGTCAAAATATTCGATGTAACACCACCTGGTGCGGCCGCAATAATCATTAATCCCAATCCAAGCTCTGGTGTTAATTTGAAAGCTATAACTAGTAAAAATGCAACAATGGGTAATATGATTGTTTGCGATAATAATCCAATAATAAAATCTTTTGGCTGTTGAATGACTCTTTTAAAGTCACTACTCGTTAGACCCAGTCCCAAAGAAAACATAATAAATGCTAGAGCGACGGGTAACGCTACATTCGTAATACTGTTCATATTGCCGGCCCACTTTTAAAGGTCCCTAAACTAGCTTTTTGTCTAACTAAATTATTTGGATAATTGGATATCCTCTAATGTAACACTCTCATCTAAGGCTATATTGATTGTTTTCTTTTTAAAGCCATCCGCATTGATTTCAATTTGATAATCACCGCTACCTTCAGCTAATTTATCAAATTTAAAATCACCAAAAATATCTGTTTTAATTTCAGCAATGACTTCTGTGTTCCGTTTTAGCGTTACATCAGCATCCTGAATGCAATCAATAATATTATTCTGATTTGCGAATACACTGCCACCTATGAAGCAGGAGTTATATCTATACAGATTCTTATAGTATACGCGAGGTTTGGTTCCTTTTTTGGGTTCTAATACCTCAAGTTTTTCGTCTTGGGCGAGCTTTTCCATTTCCTCGTCACTAATTTTTTTTGCTACGATGGAGCCTGTCGCGCAAACGGATGACGCCCGAGGTTGCTTCCACCCTTCATCTAATAAATGGGCATCGAATATCCAAGTTTGCGGGATCTCAAGCTCTTCGTTCCACCAAATTCTATCATAGGGGCAACTATCTACTAAATGCTTTTGTCCTTTAGATTTAACTGGGTCAATTATAACAATCCCATCCTCTCTCTTCGTAATAGCGCCATCTTTGGCTGCCTTGATGCAAGGGGCATTATCGCAATGGTTGCACATCACCGGCATATAAGCTACGTCGATCATCGGTGCTTGTCCTCGCTCTTTTCGCATGATTTCAATCCAACGTGCTCCATGCTTGGGCATTGGTGCTGCATAGTTGGGAAACTCGTTATCAACATGCTCATCCTGACATGCCAGAACGCACATATTACAATTCGTACAATTCTCTACATCGATAATTAAATTCCATTTATCCATTTTTTATCCTTTATTCAGCTGGTACAAGTTGCTGTATTTTGTTTTTTATTTTTCGGGAAGCAGTCGTTTTTTTAATTTCTACACTACCATCCCAAAGTTCAACTTCGACGAGTGCGGTTGAATTGCCCATTGAATGGGCCTTCTTTATTTGTGATTTTTTTGGTGTTAAGGAGTTCAATATTCCACCTCTATCAACAGACTCTCCTGGCTTACCAAGGGGATCATAAGTGGCGCAAGACTCGTAACCGTGGAGCGTTCCTTTAGGTAGGCGCTGGGTTACTAATGCTGCACAGACAACACCAGCCTGATCATTATAAACCTTTACTAGATCGTGCATTTTTATGTTTCTCTTGGCAGCATCTTCAGCATTGATCCGAATTATCCAATAATAGAAGCCATCCACTTCAATACGGTGGTCTTTTATATTATTTATGAAACTATCTTTCGCATCGCCCTGTGTATGGAACGAGTAACGGGGGTGTGGTGTTACCATTCTAAGCGGGAATGATTTTTCTTGTTTCTTATCAAATGGATTAAAATATTTTACGATCGGCGGCCGTTCTGGATCTTCGGCATCAAATCTTTTAAGACTTGCGGCCTCAAACTCTATTTTCCCTGATTGCGTTTGGATACCTTCTAAATAACCGTCCTTATAATCTGAAGGCAATGGCATAGGTTCTGGCACATCTTTTTTTCGTCCCTCATAAAACCAATTCCAAGATAAGGGGTCTCTGTTTTCTTCTTTTTCCGGGGGTATTACGACATATCCTTTTCTTATAAATTCTTTCCATGTAATAATTTGAGGTAAATCAGATGCTTCGAAGATACGTTTTGCCCAGTCCAATTCAGAAATTCCTTCAGTAAAATAAGCGCTTAAGCCAAGTCGCTCACAGATTAATGAGAATATCGTATAATCTGATTTAGATTCGCCCATCGGTTTGACTGCTTGATGCTGAAAGACGGCTACTCGGTTATTTAGTTGTGTCTGCCCGTGATGAGCATATCCGCCTAAAGCTGCCCATTCGCTAATATCTGGGCGTTCAAAGTTCGTACAAGCTGGAAGAATTATATCAGCAAATTTGGTTTCGCCCTCGTTCCAAATAGCTTGGCTTACAACAAACTCTAAGTTCTTTGATTGATACATTTTAACGTGTCTGTTTGAGTCAGCCATTGTCCCAAAAATAGAGCCACCAATTTTATACAGCATTTTAACAGGTGAGTAACCTGGCTTAGGGTATGAAATTTTATTAAATTGGGCCTCTATACTTTTCCCATCCCAAGCATAACCCTCCGCTTTACCCTCTATTATTGCTTCTGGAAGCCATAACCTTGGTATAGCCTGCTCAACAGTATTGAGGCTGGGTAACTGAGGCATTCTCTGGTAAAGTTCTACTGACATTGCTGTATGATGAAGATCTCCAGACATGCCCCCTTCTGCATATCCTGGAAAATAAAAATTAGTATCAACCGGCGTACCCCATTGAAGATTTCCCATGTTTACACCAGGTTTTCCTATTCCCTGCATCGCAATTAAACAGACTTGAGAACGGGCCCATTGAATTCCGGTAGCATTTCTGCAAGCTCCCCCATGGCCGTTCCCCCAGCCACCAGAGGCCAAATAAACTTTTTTATTTCCCCATTTCCGCGCTAATGCTCGAATATCTTTCGCTTTAAGGTTTGTTTCTTTTGCAGCCCACTCAGGTGTTTTGGGAACGCCATCGTCTTCTCCCATCACATAAGCTTTCCATTTTTCAAAACCGGTCGTACGATTTTCAACAAATTCTTTATCATAGAGGTCTTCCTCTATCCATACATTCGCGATAGCCATTGCTAATGCTGGCGACGATGCTGGCTTCGGAGCCAACCACTTACCTCCGAGAAATTGCGCAGTATCATTATAATAAGGGTCAATATGAACCATATCAATATCTAGCTCTTTCAACCATTTTCGACGAACAGTCCCTTCGAATGATCCGTAAGCACCGCTTGTTCCCTCTGGATTGCTGGACCAGAAAACGACCATCTCAGCTTCTTTTAATAGGTCTTCAACAGTCCCGTATGTTTCCGACTGACCCACCCTAAGGGATCCCCCCCAATGATGAGCAGCGCCCCAATACCAACCTTCCCAGCTATCTGGATTGTGTAATACCCGTGCCATTCCAACCGCATTAATAAATCTAAAATCTGCACTAAGATAATATCCAACATTTCCCCAAGTGTGGTGAGATCCATGAGAATTGGCTATGGCACCCGGACCATGTTCTTTTTTTATCCGTTTAATCTCGTTTGCGACTATATCTAATGCTTCATCCCAACTAATACGCTCGTACTCTGAAGAACCTCTATTTTGTTGGTTGCGCTCGCCATTAGGGTCGAAGTCAACTCTTTTCATTGGATACAAAAGCCTATCCGGAGAATAGAGCATGCTTTTCCAATTCATACCATGAGGAGCAAGTGTTGTTTTCCTTGGTGGTTTAAAGGTCTTTCCTCTTGCTTCAATTGTAAACGTGTCTGGATCTGTATCATCAAAATCAATCGGCGTTATACGGATCAGTTTATCATTTTTCACATATAGAAAAACTGGACCGCCGTTTGTCATGTTGGTGTATCTTGTTACCCCATTGCCCATTTCTACGCCATATTTCCAACCTATTGTTTGTGTTTGCATGATTGTTTGAGTGAACCACAATGTCAGATGGTCAGGTCCCTCCAGCCCTATTAAAAAATCCTTCATCGCATTGATTTGATCGAGTTGATTAATTGGAGGCATTAAAAGTCGCGCTGCAATTTCAGAAGTCTTGAAAGTAAGTGTTATATCAGGTTCATCTAATATACCACTTTGTGACTTGATTTTACCATCCTTGAAAATAAACCATCTACCAACTGATCCATCGTTAGTTCGCATTTGAGCAGAAAAATTTTTTTCTTTTAGGCGCTCTCTGAATGCACTATATCGCTTAGATTGTAGCCATAATAAAACTCTCAATCCCAGCAATATTAGGCTGAACTTAAATGCACCCATAAGCAAATCTCCATTATAAAATTATTTCTAGTTGCTCAATTCCTTATTTAGGCGTGAACACTTGCGCCCTATTTATATACTCCAATCGGTACATGTAAACCTAAATCTCATATTGTGGGATTTAAAAAGGTAGCCTACTTCTGCAATAAAATGAATACAGTATCTTATCGATTTTAGATCATATCCGTAAATTTTGTTTCCTTGCATAAATTGATGAAGATTAAAATTAATTTTATTATAATTGTTTAGAACTAAAGTTAAATTTAGTTTGGTCATTAATTGGTCGTAGTTCAAAAATTATAATATTTAATACAACATAATATCATTTACCTTAGTGGGACTTTAATAGTCCTATCAACAAATCAGCCATTATTGACTATAAAATTTTTTTAGATACTCTCTAGATTATTTTAATACATATATTGAGGAACACTCTATGAAAGTTAACAGATTAAAAGATGTGAAACCATATGAAGCTGGCGGTCACTTTGATATGAAAGGATTTAGACTGCAAGGCCACGAAGCGAGTGATTTGGAAAATTTTTGGGTTGGACTATCTTATTTTCTTCCCGGTGGAGGTACGACACATACGTCTACGCCTTTAGAAAAGTGTTATGTGTGTGTTGGTGGTGCAATAACCATCAAAACAGATAAGGAGGAAGTAACTTTAGAGAATTTAGATTCAATTTATCTTGAGCCGAGCGAGAGCAGATCCATTATTAATAAGAGTAATGAGATAGCCACGATACTTGTTATTATGCCTTATCCGGAAAAATCATAAGATTATAAATTATGAATAAATGCCGTATATGTTCTGAAGAAATATCCCAAATCTATCATGTTAGGGAGATGTTGATGGGTTCAAGGGAGGTCTTTGAGTATTATGAGTGCGGAAGTTGCGGATGCCTTCAAATTTCATCAATTCCAGAGGATTTAGATCGTTTCTACCCCAAAGATTATTATAGTTTGCAAGCCCCTAAAATAAAAAAGGCGAGATTGATTAGAGACTATGTGCGTAAGACCCGTGCTTTAAGTCAAATTTTTGGGACTAATTTATTGGGCCACATTCTTTCTGTTGGAAAGCCCCTTTCGCCAATAAATATTGTATACCGT
>MDSV01094914.1_pt1 | contig 11490 bp, 14 predicted proteins | sample 810851 | NCBI WGS metagenome assembly MDSV01 (sample SAMN05326640, study PRJNA326480) | marine metagenome | isolation source: seawater | place: Atlantic Ocean: North East | collected 2012 | reverse complement strand
TGAAAAACTAAGTGCAGGTAGTGTGAAGGACATGGTAATAAAATTTAAGTGTTATAATGAGTTAAAATAAGAATGTAATTATCTTTTTCAAATTGGCGAAGCAATAATTTTAAGAAGAAGACTTTCGCTTTAATTGAAAAAAGGCCTGAAAAAGAGTTCTACACTCTTCCTCCATGGTTCCTGCAAACACATTCGGTTTATGATTTGACTGAGGAAGTTCGTGCAGGGAGGTAGCACCACCGAGTCCGCCCATCTTGGGGTCTAGTAGTGCAAAATGAATTTCCTTAATGCGGGAAATGATAGTTGCTCCTGCACACATAGGGCAGGGCTCCTTGGTTACATAGAGTGTACATTCGTTTAGACGCCAGTCCCCTATATGCCGAGCAGCCTGGGAAATAGCGATCATTTCCGCGTGAGCACTGGGATCTTTTTGTGTCCTGGTTTGGTTGTGGGCAGATGCAATAATTTCTTCGTTATGAACAACAACTGCACCTACTGGAACTTCGTCTGCGTTCCACGCATTAATGGATTGATTATAAGCATGCTGCATGAAGAAATTGGAGTCTTTCCTCAATTGGCTGGGAAACTCTTTTGGAAAAGGGCAGGGATCAGAAACCTTCATTTATCTTCTTTATTTGGTTGGCACCCAAATGGAAACCATAATCTTACAAGGACACACTTGACGTTATCTATGAAGATGGAATGATGTTATCTTTATTAATTAAGAATTTATGTCAGTAGAAGAAGTTATTGAAGTTGAAGGTAAAATTACTGCGGTATTACCAAGTACAATGTTTAGGGCCGAGTTGGAAAATGGTCATCAAGTTTTAGCCCATATTTCTGGGAAACTACGCAAGCACTTTATTAAGATTACCGTGGGTGATATTGTGAAAATGGAAATGAGTACACAAGATCTACAAAAGGCGAGAATAGTGTACAGGCTCAAGAATGCTGAGGTAAACCGAAACGCTCCAATTCGAAGTTTTGGCCCGAGAGGCAAGAGAAGATAACTACAACAGAAAAAGTAAAGTAATGAACATTATTGAATCTATAGGAAAAACTCCACTCGTTGAACTTACCAAAGTCACAGAAGGTACATCTGCACGTGTGTTTTTGAAATCCGAATTTTTCAATCCATTAGCTAGCGTAAAGGATCGCATTGGTGCTGCAATGATTGAAGCTGCAGAAAAAGACGGTTCGTTAAAACCTGATAGTGTCGTAATTGAGCCGACATCGGGTAACACAGGGATTGCATTGGCCTTTGTTTGTGCTGCCAAGGGTTACAAATGCATTCTTACTATGCCCGAGACCATGTCTAAAGAAAGAAGACTTTTACTTAAGTTGCTGGGGGCGGATATGGTACTTACGCCCGGACCAAAAGGAATGGGTGGGGCTATTGCCAAAGCAACACAACTTATGGATGAGCATGGTGAAAAAGCTTACATGCCCCAGCAATTCAATAATCCTGCTAATCCAGAAGTTCACCGCCAAACCACTGCCGAAGAAATTTGGACCTCCACCGAAGGTAAAATTGATTGCTTTGTAGCCGGAGTCGGAACGGGCGGAACAATAACTGGGGTTTCAGAAATCATTAAAAAAAGAAATCCAGATATGATTTCCGTAGCAGTTGAACCTGCAGAAAGCCCTGTTATTTCTCAAACTAAGAATGGAGAAGAAGTAAAGCCAGGCCCCCACAAAATTCAAGGAATTGGTGCTGGGTTTGTTCCCAAAAACTTAAATTTGGATATTGTTGATGAGGTCGAGCTTGTTACAAGTGATGAAGCTTTTGATATGGCACGTAAATTGAGCATAAAAGAAGGAGTGCTTGGTGGAATATCAACTGGAGCAACCGTAACTGCGGCATTGCGAATTGCAAAGCGACCTGAAATGGCCGGTAAAAATATAGTTGTTGTCGGTGCAAGTTGTGGGGAACGATATCTATCAACTCCATTGGCGGCAGAAGCAGCTGCAGAAGTTATGGACGCAGTTGCCGAAGACTAATCTTTTTTAAGAAAATTTTTGATGCTGAGTTCTTTTATCAGCAAAAGTAGAATTCTAATTTAAAATTTTATTTGGTAGGCTGCTCGCTTTACTTGAATGAGAACATTAATTCGAAGGGTGTCCCAGGCCTCTGTTTCAGTTCACAGTGATAAAATAGGAGAAATATCAAAGGGATTGCTTGTTTATCTTGGAATTCATCGAGACGACAAAGTTGAAGATATAGCTTGGACTATTAAAAAACTCCTCGGGATGAGAGTCTTTGAAGACGAAAGTAAAAAGATGAATTTGTCGGTAGAGGACGGAACTCATGGTATACTCATTATTAGCCAATTTACCCTTCTCGCATCTTTTAAAAAGGGATACAGGGCGTCTTTTCACAACGCTGCTCCTCCACCTACTGCTAAAGTATTATATTTTCAATTCATTGAAATACTACGAAAGCAATACGCTGGTAATATACAAACGGGTGGCTTCGGTGAGAATATGGAAATTATGGCGATTGATGACGGACCTTACTCGCTGTGGCTAGATTCGAGAATGAAGAATTATTAATTTCGTGGGATATTATAGAATGGTTTTAAATGTATTGATTCGTTGCGTTCTTGCATTTGAGTGATGAATAAATTTATATGTACTTGTTTGAATTTAAAACTCTTACAGCATTTATATTCGTTACCGATTTGTTTGTTGCTTATTGGATGTGGGTCTATGGACAAAAACCAAGTTGCAAATGTTCATCAAGCCTGGGGCTCAAGGTATCATTACGACTTAGATAACAGAAGAATGGTTTCCATGTACGATGATAAAAAAGTTGGGCGTGTTCGGGGCAGGGACATGAATGGCCGGGTCGACTACGATCGATACTGGGTGATGAAACCATTCAAGGGTGAGAATTTACTTAAATACCATAATGCTAGATTAGATAATTTACGGGAATCTCGATGGGAGGAAGCAAATGAAGTTCTTGTGGAAGCTCGGAAGTTAAAGTTATCGGAAATTGCAACACTGGAAAAAGAGGGTGAAAAAGAAACTGAAGAGAACACTGATGAGTCACTTATTGGAGAGGATGATTTTGTACCAGCCCCTTTTATTCCGCAAGGTATTGATATGCCCTCGCTGGAACCTTCCGAGGATCAATCATTGCCTATAATGCAGCAAGGTTTGCCTCCTGCAAATGATGCTGTGACCGTTCCACCTTCCCCATTTGCTCCCTTACCGCCTCTTTGATATGATCACGAAAGTTGCATATGGTTTGAACTCAGTTGCATTAATATTTTGTATTCTTATTACTTGGAAAATTTTTTCCACCCAAGCTGAAAATGAATTTTTACAAAACGAATTGAAGGTTATGGCTGCAAAATCTGCAGAGATGAAATTTGCAGTTGAGGAAGCAAAAAAGGGCCAGGCTGATAAACTCAATCGTGAGAAGAGGAAGAATTCTGAGTTGGAGGAATCGGGCAATGCCAAGTCAGACGAGATTGTGGATCTTGAAAGAAAGAGAGATGAATTAAAAACCTCGACTGAAGTTGCGGATCAAAAATTAGAGGATTTGTCTGCTTCAATCCAAAAAAACAAATTAAGCATGACCGGAATGGATGCGGAGATAAGAACAGCCCAGGAAAACTTGAGGAGACTGTCTATGAGTATACCGGCTCTTGAGCAGGAAATTAATATTTTAAAAAATCAAATTAGCACTGAAGAACAAAGAAAGTTTGATTTGGAGGGGAAATTAACCACATATGAAAAAGAAACACAGATTTTAAAAAAGCATTATGACTACACTATTGCTGGGCTAAAAAAAGATTTCTATGAACATCCCTGGCTCGAGCGAGGAGAAAGGCTCACCGTTTCTTCTTCCACTTTAGATTTGGGTACAGGAATTTTGATGCTTCCTATTGGCAAGAATCATGGTATCGAACCGAGCATGTTATTTTCGGTTCGCGTGAAGGGAAAAAATATTTGCCAGGTAAAAATTAAGGAAGTTGCATTTAACCACTGCGTCGCAATGATAGTACCTCTTTTAGGAAATCCTAAAGAGCTAATGGAAATTAAAGATTTTGATCTTGTTTATCTTTAGAGCGTGCACATGGCTTTCTTTAGTCGGTGTTGTCGTTTACATTGTTGTTAGCGATTCAGGACCATCTTCTCTTAAGCAAAACCTTGAAAATGCAACTCGAGAGCATGATGGCTTGGTCGTTCAATTAGATGCTGATAAAAATGAATCCGAGAAAGAATTATCTCTTGTATTTCGGTCGAGGGTAGACTTTCGAAATAAGGAAGAAGAGCAGGTTTCTAAAATAGGGAATTTACAACTTGAAATCGATGGAGTCACAAGAAAACTTGAAGACTTAAAGAAGAAAAACAAAGAGAAAGGTGAAGAACTAATTGCTACAGAAGAGAAGGTTTCAACTGCTCGGGTTCCACTTGACGAGATTGGTAAACAAAGTGTCCCCCTCGAGGAAAAGAAAAAACTTTTAGAAGAGGAGAAAATAAAAGTTAGTGAGAACCTAGCCTTGGTAAAAAGTAATGCCGATAAGGTTCAGTCCAGATTTGAATTTTTGGAGAATACCAGAAACCTATCGATTGATAATTTTATGGAGGAGCAGGAAAGAATGATGGAAGTGATAAAAAAACCGTTCCATATTTATTACGGCGAAAAAAGAGGTGTTGAAGTCGCAAATCGTGCACCTTCTGGAAAGGGTTTCTTTATCAACGAAGGGTATGAGGACGGGTTTAGGGAAAACATGGAATTTTTGACCAAGAATGAAAACGCATCTTCAATTCTCCCTTTTCGTTTAAAAGCTACATTGGTACAGAAAAACTTTTCATTTCTTGAGTTTGTAAGCGAAGAGCAGGCAGGTGATCCATCCTATGCTGCTGTTGGACAACTGCTTAACCTTGAGAGAAGTGGGGTTTATGTTGCTGAGAATAACCTAGTGGATGTACAACCTGGCGAGGAATAATATTTATCACATATATTGCCTAAAAATTTCTTGCTTTAAATTTTTATTGCACCATTCTTCATTTTAATTCAATTAATACTGCTGTGGATACCCCCCCCGAAGAAAATAATAGTAACTCTTCTTCCTCATCGGACTCCGATGCACCAGAAGATGATAGTGCTGCTGAAAACAACTTAGATCCCATAAAGGATAGTCAGGCTGAAATTAGTCAAGCATCCTCAGATTCAGATTCTATTGCAGGACCCGCTGATGATGATTCTGGGTCTCCTTTGGGTGGTGATATAGATTCTGGATCCATGCATTCTGAAGCCGAAAATACGAATTCCTCTGAGTCTGTTGAAAGTCCAAACATGGAAGAAAATACCGAGGAGCTAAATGGGAATGGAGATGTTGCTCAATTTAGACAAACTTTAGCCAGTCTATCTGAGCAATTGGAGATCGACCGGTTAGCTTTTCTACATAAGAAGGTGGAAGACCATGGTGTAAATGTTCCTAGCTTAAATGAAATTGCATCTGATATCTCAGGTGAAAAAATGATTAATAGTATAGGAGATAGTGATCTTTACTCGAAACGACCGAAGGCAAGAATGGAAGGCTGGATTTCAGGACTTTCATTTGGGATTAGCAAAAGAGCTAAAAAGTTTTCTAAATAACACTATTAAAGTTCGAGTTGCCTGTTAAAGGAAAGATTAGAAAAAATGACTTTGTGCATTTTTCTATTATTGTACCAGCATACAATGAAGAGGCACTTTTGGGGGAAATGCTCGACCGTCTTAATCGTTGCATCAAGGAAATCTCTAATTTTAAAGGAGAGATTATTGTCGTTGATAATAATTCGAACGATAGAACTTCAGACATTGCTAAGTCTAAGGGTGCAAAAGTTATTTTTGAGCCTGTAAATCAAATATCGAAAGCAAGAAACGCCGGAGCTTGCCAGGCAAGTGGCAACTATCTTTTTTTTATTGATGCTGACACATTTATATCTCAATCATTATTGTCATTTGTTCTTGAAAGGCTGGAATCAAGGTCTTGTGCGGGTGGTGGCTCGACGCTTGTTTTTGATGACCATCAAAACCAGTTCTTTTTTGGGTCTCTCGTTCCAAAGATTTGGACATGCATATCAAAAATTTTTAGACTAGCAGCTGGAAGCTTCGTATTTTGTCGGAAAGAATATTTCGAAAAAATAGGGGGCTTCTCTGAAAAGTTGTTTGCAGGTGAAGAAATACTGTTTTCAATCAATTATAAAAGACTATGCCGGGCAAATGGAGAGATCTTTGAAATAATAGACCGGTTTCCAGTGGTGACATCTTCGAGGAAACTTTCTTGGTTTAGCCCGTTACAAATTTTAACATCAATGTTCATCCCCCTTCTTTTTCCTTGGGCTTTAAAAAGCAGACTGATGTGTTGGTTTTGGTACAAAAGACCACCAAAAAAAAATTAGCTTTTTTCATTCGAAAGGATATGAAAACCCCCAACTTTCTCTTATTTCATCCAAAAGGGTAATGATCTCTAGGCTTTCTTTAAGGCTTATGATGTCGCTCTCTTTTTTGCCATCAATTAATAACTGGCTGAAATGTTCAGCTTCATAATTAAACCCATTTCCTGAAAAAGGCCGCTCAATAACTTTGTTTGCTGATTCCTTCCGTGAACAGATCGTGATTTTTTGAGGTCTCCAACACTGTCTGTGTATTCTAATCGTTCCTTCAGTACCAGATATGAATGCTTCTTGGTTGGTGTTAGATTGAATAGATGAGTGAAGGAGTGCCATACTGCCATTGGAGTATTTCAGAATGATTGAGGCTTGCTCGTCCACTCCAGTCGAACCTTGAGTCCAGTCAGTTACAAAACTTTTTGGTTTCCCATTAAGCATGGATGAAAAAGATAAAGGGTAAATTCCCACATCGAGGAGGGAACCTCCGCCAAGATCTGGGTTAAAAAGTCGACCGTTTGGATCTTTGTTCTCTGGTCTAAAGCCAAAGTCAGCATGAATTGTGCGAATCTCGCCAATTTCATTTTCTTTAATCAATCTCCTTACCTCATGCATTAGAGGAGGGAACCTTGACCACATGCCTTCCATTAACAGAACATCTTGTTTCTTTGCTTCTTGAATCATTTTACCTACTTCAGCGGCATTGACTGCAAGGGGTTTTTCGCACAAAACTGCTTTTCTTTTCTCCATGCAAAGAATAGCGTTTTTTACATGCTCTGTATGAGGAGTCGCAATATAAACCGCATCTAGAAGTTCACTTTCAGCCAACTCTTCGTATGAACCAAATGCATGAGGTATTTGCCATTCATTTGCAAAGGATTGAGCAGATTCTAACGTGCGTGAAGCAATTGCGATTAGTTCCGCATTTTGTGTGTATTTTAATCCCTCTGCGAATGCCCGAGCAATTCTTCCAGTCCCTAAAATTCCCCATCGGATTTTGTTTTCCATATTTTGAAGCAAAGCATTTTTCTAAATGCTGGCAAACAATTATCGTTTTCAATCAAAACCCTTTGATTTGACGATTGATGGATTTTATTCAAAACATTAGTTATGTTTAATTTTAATTTCAGTTTCAGGATTCTTTTTTTAATTTCCTTTTTTATTTTTGAGGGATGTACGATGGAGGAAAAAAAGCCTTCCTTAACAGATATCAATAGCACGATAGGTCCCATTGAATTCTCTGACAAAAGTGATGTTGGAATTACAATCCCTAACGGTATTGAGAATGAGCTACTGTTAGCGGATGATATTGAAGTTAAATTGCAGAAGTATTTCAATGACTTGTTATCAGAAATCAAAAGGTCATACCCTAAGCCCGTTTCTATAGATTATCAAAGATTGGAAAATTCTTTTATGAAACTCTTTTTAGATGATAAATCTAAAGAGAGTATGACAAAATACCAATTTATCTGTGATGAAAATGAAAGGTGGATCTATCGTTGCAATATGGAATCTGGTGAGATTGAATGTTTTAGTATGAGTTCAAATAAGTTACGATTGTTATCAAGTATTAAATAAGGTATCTCTTTTTATCATATCTCCAAAATGAAAAGATTAATACCGCAATTTTTATGTTTGGTTCTGCTCCTTTTTTGTTCCTGCAATACCGGCAAGAATTATTCTTACAGAAGTCAACCGGCTAACCTTTATTCGAAACCGGTCGCTAAAGTGGAAAAAGTGTGGAGGGCACAGCACAAATATGATCCTGAAAGAAGGCTTATTATTCCAATGATAGGGGGTTCTCGATGGGGAGCAGTTCAGGAGTATAAGGAGGATGGTACCCTTGTTTACAGGGAATGGTGGGAGCGGGATGTAAAAAAAGAGGATCTAGAATCAGAAGGTGAGCCAGTCAAATCGGATCTTCCAAATGTTGAAACGCCCAGCGATAACGAGGTATTAGACGATACTATAGTTTCCGAAAATTTGGATGTTGAAACCACGAAGGAAAGTGACGATGAAACGTTTTCCGTTCCTGATGAACTCAGTCTTCCCCCAGCTGACCTTCCTGTAATGACGAGCCCGACGAATAATGAACTCCCACCTTTTGCACCCGTACCAGTAGATAGTTTGCCAATTGAGTCAAACGGTAATTCAGCTCCGCAAGAGTCTCCTTTCGGACCCCTTCCGTCTGCATTACCCCCCCTTTAGATTTGAGGTGGGGAATTTACCTCACCCACATCTTTGCACTACTACCTAGAATTGGTCAAAATTGATCTCCCCAGAGGCAAAAAGTGGGGGCGGATCATAAGTTTTGCTTTCACCAAAGTTTGAGCTTTCATCGATTTTTTGCTCGTCCTTTTGAATATGGATGACTTTGGGAGTAGGGAGTTTGTTAGTATCTTTTGTTGTATCAGCTTTAATTGCTTTCGTGACTTCAGTAGCCGGTTCGATATGAAGACCTATGTTTTTAAGCCAAACACGGCTAACAGGAAATTTAACATCTTCGGCGATTACTTTTTTCAGTTGTTTCCAACTTATTTCCCCATAGCAACCGGCACCCTTTGTTTTTCCACTACCTACTTTACGGGGTGTACCATCTTTATTTAGAGTATTTGACATTAGATAGGTATTGAAATTTTTTTTATGCTAGATGATCAACCATAAAAATTAGCTACTAATTAGAATGTGCTATAATTTGATGGTTTTTAATTTGGACTAAGTTTATTGGATATAAGCTACCGATAGATAAATCGGTCTTGAAATGGATGTCCCATACTTTTTCGTATGACTTTTTCAGGTTGGTTAACCGCAAGGCTTTCTAGAATTTTGAAGACCCATTTCACATGATTCGATTTATCAATCATCACGGCAATTTCAGAAGCATTTTGTTCACGACCTTGATTAGATATCAATACATCGGTAACTAATTTTCTAATCTCAAGTACAGCAGAAGCTGCTTTTTTGCCGGCTTCGACACCTGGTTGGTGATATGCATTAATATTGGTGAGATATGCATATAATCCAACAGTTCTTTCAAATAGAGCAATTAAGCGTCCAATTGATGCAGGCGTGACTTCAGCAATGGTAAGAGTGATAGATTTCCGGTCTTTTTCATACAGGGCATCTCTCGTACCAAGGAAAAAACCATGTAGGTAATCACCCGTACTCATTCCGTCTTCATCCACATCAATAGATGCGCTATCTCGATGTTTAAGAACTTCAATAAAGGTGGCAAAGAAATTGGGAACCCCTTCTCTTAGCTGTTGCACATAAGCGTGTTGGTCAGTTGATCCTTTATTTCCGTACACTGAAATTCCTTGAAGGACTACATTTCCCTCTAAATCTTTTTCTTTCCCGAGGGATTCCATGATGAGTTGTTGCAGGTATTTTGCAAACAACTCAAGCCTGTCTTTGTAGGGAAGAATAACCATGTCCTTTGCTCCATTGCCCTCTGTTAGAAAGTACCAGGACAGAGCAAGCATAGCGGCAGGATTTTCTTTGAAATCGGAATTTCTTGTAAGCTCATCCATTTGGCTGGCTCCCAGAAGAAAGTCGTCGATATCGATTCCCTGAAGTATTGCTGGCATAAGCCCAACCGCAGCGGTTTCACTAGTCCTGCCGCCAACCCAATCCCACATCGGTAAGAAATCGAGCCAACCTTTTTCTTGTGCATATAAATAAAGTTTACTGCCCTCACCAGTAATTGCGATCGAATGTGCGGCAAAGTTCAGCCCGGCATTTTCGAAAGCATTTTCAGCTTCCAGCATCCCGTTTCTGGTTTCTGCGGTACCACCCGACTTTGAGATAACTAGAACAAGGGTTGTCTTAAGAGCAGGACCAATTTCTGCCAAAGTGAGATCAATACCATCCGGGTCTGTGTTGTCAAAAAAGTGAACCTTGAGCAAATCAGATTTGGGGTGTCCCAGTGCTCGCCCAACAAATTGCGGACCTAATGCTGAGCCACCTATGCCGATAACTAACAGATCAGTAAAATTGCCGTGGGCTGTCTTAAGAGATCCCGAGTGGATACTTTCGGTAATATCTTTGATTTTTGTAAGCGTGGACTGAATTGCAGCAGAAATTTCCTTGCTTGGTGCTAAACTTGGATTACGCAACCAATAATGGCCGACCATTCTGCTCTCATCGGGGTTAGCGATTGAGCCTCCTTCCAATTCCTTCATTTGTGCAAGGGCATCTTCGATCGGTCCTTTCATTTTATCCAAGTAGTTTTCAGGAAAATCAACAAAGGAAAAGTCTGCCCAGAATTGAGCATCCTGAAAGGAGAGGTAGAGTTCTTTTTTCATATTTTTAAAGGGCATCTGTTATTGCACCCAGTGATGCAGAGCTTACAAGCTTTGCATACTTTGCCAGTACCCCTCTTTTTTCTTTTGGTTCGGGTCTGATCCATGAGAGCTTTCTTTTTTCAATTTCTTCGTCAGGCAGATCTAAAGTTAGTTGATTATTTTCAGCGTCAATAGTAATAGGGTCATTATTTTCCAAAAGACCAATTAAGCCACCCACTGCTGCCTCTGGTGTAACATGACCAACCACAAATCCGTGGCTTCCACCGGAAAATCTCCCGTCAGTTATAAGTGCAACATCTTTACCTAATCCTTTGCCCATGATTGCGGATGTAGGAGAAAGCATTTCACGCATTCCTGGCCCACCTACCGGTCCTTCATTGCGAATTACCACCACATGTCCAGCTTTGACATCTCCATTGAGAATCGAGCGAATAGATTGTTCCTCAGAGTCGAATACAATGGCTTTCCCATTAAATTTTAGACCTTCTTTTCCGGTAATTTTTGCCACAGCACCTTCAGCAGCAAGATTACCATATAGAATACGGAGGTGACTGTCTTTTTTAATTGGGTCATTAAATGGACGAACTAGATCCTGTCCATTAGGGTAGGGTGCATAGGGTTCTGCATCCGCGATATTTTCGGCAAGAGTTTTTCCAGTTACAGTCATACAATCACCATGTAGAAGCCCTTCCTCTAAAAGGGTCTTAAGAAGAGGGCGAAGACCTCCTATTCTAACAAAATGAGACATGTTGTATTTCCCGCTCGGTTTTAAGTCACAAAGAACGGGCACGCG
>MDSV01225048.1_pt1 | contig 11492 bp, 14 predicted proteins | sample 810851 | NCBI WGS metagenome assembly MDSV01 (sample SAMN05326640, study PRJNA326480) | marine metagenome | isolation source: seawater | place: Atlantic Ocean: North East | collected 2012 | reverse complement strand
CTCCTAGAGAAATAGTTTCTGAGCTGGATAGATATGTAATCGGTCAAAAGGAAGCAAAAAAAGCTGTTGCGGTCGCTCTAAGAAATAGGTGGAGAAGACAAGCATTATCTGATGAAATGAAAGATGAGGTTTTACCAAAAAATATTTTAATGATCGGACCAACTGGAGTTGGTAAAACTGAAATATCTAGAAGATTATCTAAGCTAGCGGAAGCACCATTCATTAAAGTAGAGGCTACTAGATTTACGGAAGTGGGGTACGTCGGAAGAGATGTTGAACAGATTATTAGAGATCTTGTCGAAATTGCTATTGCAATGGAAAGAGAGAAAAAAAGAAAAGAAGTTAACGCAAAAGCACAATTATTAGCAGAAGATAAAGTACTAGATGCTTTAGTTGGTAACAAAGCTTCCGTAGCAACGCGAGAGAGCTTTAGAAAAAGATTAAGAAACGGTGATTTAGATAATAACCAAATTGAAATCGAAGTTATGGATACATCCTCATCTATGCCTAGCTTTGAAATTCCAGGAATGCCGGGTGCAAATGTTGGAATGGTAAATATCGGGGACATTTTGGGTAAATCTATGGGCAACAAGAAAGGTAAAAAGAAGAAGATGACTGTGAAAGAATCTCACGAGATTTTAGTTGCTCAAGAATCAGACAAAATGATTGAGGAAGATAAGATTGTGCAAGAAGCGAAAAAATCAACAGAGGATAATGGTATAGTTTTTTTAGACGAAATTGATAAAGTTTCTGCAAGAGGTGATAGAGTAGGTGGAGATGTTTCTAGAGAGGGTGTTCAAAGAGACCTTCTTCCACTTATAGAAGGCACAACTGTTAATACAAAACATGGGCCAATAAAAACAGATCACATTTTATTCATTGCTTCTGGAGCTTTTCAACTTGCTAAGCCTTCCGATTTACTTCCTGAATTACAAGGAAGACTTCCTATCAGGGTAGAATTAAGTGCATTAAATGAGAAAGATTTTATAAGAATTTTAAAAGAGCCTGATAATAGTTTAATAAAACAATACAAGGCTCTTTTAAAAACAGAAAATGTAGATCTAGAATTTAAAGATGATGGTATTGAAATGCTTGCTAAGATATCTACTGAAGTAAACTCATCTATAGAAAATATTGGAGCTAGAAGATTACACACTATAATAGAAAAAGTTCTAGACGATATAAGCTTTAATGCAACCGACAGAGCTGGAGAGAAAATTATCGTGGATAAAGAATTTGTTCAAAAAAATCTTGGCGATCTGGTAAAGGATACTGATCTTTCCAAATTTATATTATAAATTTCTTAATTTAACGAGGATAGCACCTTTGCCACCCTCTTTTTCTGATGGAGTAGTGACAGATAAAACCAATTTTGAAATGTCAGAGCTAGTGCTAATAAAATCAGGAACAGAGTATCTAAGTTTATTAAGTTCCGCTGATTTATAAACGTCTGTATCACTTGAATGTAAACCCTTGCCAGTAATAAAAAGTATTTCTTTAATTTTTTTTTTGCTACAGTCAATTATAACATCTTTAACTATTTCGTTAGCCTGATTTAAAGTCAAACCGTGTAGATCAAATTTGATTTTTTTTTTTACTTTTTCAGAATGTATACTACTTGCATCCTTGTCCTGAACTTGATTTTTATCATTAATGAAGTTTTGCCAATCTTTTAGATCTTTGTTGGTTAAATGATTTTTTTTTTTCACTTACTTAGAATTTCAGCTAAATACCAATTAGGACTCTTGCTGGTTATTTCTTTAGTAAATTTCCAGTAATCTGTTACTGTTTTTATTCTATCAGGGTTTCCTTCGATAATATTGTTATCTTTGTCCTTTTTGACTGAAATTATTTCAGATACAAATTTTACAGTTGCAAAAATCTTGTTATTTATTTTTTCATATTTTTCTAAATTTGAATCTTTCATTCCAATAAACGTGAGTTCTGACTTAATACCTTGATTAGTTCTATCAGTAATCGCTTGCTCAAAGTTTAAATTCATTTCTTGAGTAAGTAAACTTTTAAGAGTTTTCTTGTCTCCCTTAGCAAAGGACGTTATTATAGTTTCGTATGCTATTTTAGCTCCATCAATAAATTTTTCTTTTTCCTCCGCAACTAATTCATCTAGATTATTTTTTTTTAATTTAACTTCGTTAACTTTTTTAAATTCCTCGAATTTCTTACTTGCAAAAGACGGATAAATTTTATCTTCATGACCTGTTTTTCTTCCTAAGATGCTTCTTAATCTTAAAATGATAAAACCAGCTATCATTGCTAATAAAATAATATCAATATATCCAAAATTACTACTCATAGATTGCTAAATATACATTATTAATATATTTTTGTATCAGACAAATGAACACAATTTTAATTGCTATATTAGCCACACCAGTCATAGAAATATTCTTGATGATAAAAATTGGCCAAAATATTGGAGCAATAAATACGATTTTACTAGTCATTTTAACAGCAGTAATTGGTATCTATTTCGCACGCCTACAAGGGCTGTTAGCTCTTAAATCAGCTTTTAGAAATGTTTATGAAAATAAAACACCTATTAATGATTTATTGGCTGGAGCCTCAATTGCTATCGGTGCAGTTTTTTTAATTATACCGGGATTTATTACGGACATTTTTGGTTTTCTTCTAATATTTCCTTTTACAAGAAGAATCATGATTTCAACGTTATTAAAAGGAAGAATTGATAATAAGCCCGATAACGAAACAATAGAAGCGGATATTATTGACGAAAAAAAAGATGAATTATAAATTAATTGCTAAATATATTAAAAGTTTAAATTTCGATATAAATAGCCCAGATATTTTTTTAACATTAGCTAAAGACATTTCGAATTACAAATTTAAAATCGATATTAAAAGTAACAGCTTCAAAGAAAATATTATTGAGGTTAAAACCTCCTTGTCTTTAGTGCCAAGAGATAGTTATAAGTCAAAAATTGTTGCTGCTGCAACTTGTTCTGCTTTAGTAGAAATTGACAAAAACCTTAAAGACAAGAGCAAACTGGAAGAAATCATATTAGTAGAAGTACCCAATGAGATATATCCTGAACTTAGAAAAATATTTATATTTATTTTTGAGACATCTGGATTTAGAGAAATAAATATAGACGAAGATGTTGATTTTAGAAAACTTTATATTTCTAAAAAAAATTAGTAAAAATTTTTTTTTAGCTCACTTTTTAAGAATTCTTTATGTTTAAAAACTTCATCATTAGAAGGTTCTATTATTTTTTTTGAGTAGTTCAGTTTTATAGGGCTAACGTTTTCATCAATTTTGGTGGTAAATGATAATTTAGGTTCTTTGGCATCTAATAAATTTATGTAAACTTCCCGTAATAATTCACAATCTAATAAAGCGTTGTGTTTTTTTCTTCTTGATAAATCTACACCAAATCTTTTACACAATGCATCAAGTGAATTTGATGTACCAGGAAATTTCCCTCTAGCGATTTCAAGAGTGTCTATAATTTTATTTTGAGAGATAGAATTTTTACCTATCAAATTTAATTCAAAATTTAAAAAAGGAACATCAAAGGAAGCGTTATGAATTATAAGACTCTTATCTTTAATAAAGTTTACAAACTCGTTGGCGATATCAACAAATCGGGGCTTTGATTTAAGCAAGGATGTTGAGTGGCCGTGTATTTTAAACGCTTCAGCAGGCACATCTCTCTCGGGATTGATTAGCTTATGAAAAACCTTTTTGGTTGGTATTAATTCACTGGTCTCGATACAAGCTATCTCAACTATTTTATGTTTTTCTTTATAAGATAAGCCTGTGGTTTCTATATCGAGAAATATTTCATTCATAAGATTTTATTTTTAACATTATTAACTTTAATTTTTAAATTTTTTTTTGACCTATTGTTAACAATTAAAACATCTGAATATTTCCTTTTTTCTTTTGGTTTTAATTGGTGCTTATCCAAAATATTAAAAAGCGATAAATTTCCGCCTTTTTTGACAAATCTTGCAACTCTTTTACTTTTTGAGGCAGAAACTAGTATTATGACATCGAAATATCTCATAAGTTTACTTTCCACCAGTAATGGAATTTCAAAAAATAAATATTTTTTTTTAGAATTTTTGATTGCAAAATGATGCATGTTTTTTCTTACAATTGGATGAACAAATTTTCCCAATTTTTTTAAAGAAAGTTGTTTGTTTATTATTTTTGCCTTAATAATTTTTTTAAAGTTTTTACCTTTAAAATTAAATTTTTTTGATACTTTTTTTTGAAACAACTTAGATGAATAAAGTTTTTTAACTTCAATATCCGCATTAAAGATAGGCCCTAGACCTTTTGATAACATTTGAGTAACAGTGGATTTTCCAGAAGATAACGACCCGGTTATACCTATTTTCATTTGCTTAATTTTGACTCCAATAATTTTATTAAATTATCATCAACTTCTGGATTAATTTTGTTCCATAGAAAAAATGCTTTTTGCCCTTGATAAATAAACATATCTAACCCATTAAAAGTTTTAATATTTTTTGACTTAAAGTGCTTTATCATATTTGTTTGTTGCGGATTATATATTGTATCAACATAAATAAGATTCTTTTTAGGTTCTTTAAAATTAATTTTAAAATCTTGGCCTTTATTTAATCCTAAACTTGTAGCATTAATGATTATATCAAATTCATTTATATATTTGGGATATTCTTCCCATTTCATCAAATTAAGATTTTTAAATTTTTGCTTTAAAAATAGGGATTTTTCAAAAGTTCTGTTGGATAAATATATATTTGTTATTTTTAATTTCTTCAAAGCTAAAATTATAGAAGGCGAAACTCCCCCTGCTCCAAGTATAAGTGCTTTTGTATTATTCTTTTTTTGATTTACAAAAGTTTGCAAGTATCCAGCTTGAAAACCAAACACATCGGTGTTTTCACCTATTACATTATCACTTTCGTCTAATAGAATTGTATTCACTGAATGAGTTTGTTCTGCATCGTTAATAATTTTTGACAGGAAAGGTATTACCGCCTTTTTATAAGGTAAAGTCACATTTATTCCTTTTATTTCTTTTTTTTTTATTAACTCAATTGTTTTTTTGATCTGAGCTTCCTCTATCTCCATAAGTTCATAATTAGCCTCTATGTTATATTTCTTGAACCAATAATTATGTAAAATTGGGGATAAAGAATGAGAAAGTGGCTTTCCAATTATAGCAAACTTTAATCTTTTCATAAATTATACTTACTAATATAATCCTTAATCTGCTTTATAGGCAAACCCATTATAGAATCTTTATCACCTTTAACGTATTCGAACAATTCTAAACCGTCTGCTTCGATTTGGTATACTCCATAAGCTTTGAGGGTTTCAGTTTTAATTTTATTTAAATAATCTTTTAATGTCTCTAATGATAAATTTTTCATTTTTAGCTCGGAGCTCTCTGTGTGGTGCCATATCATAGCTCCGTTTTTAGAAAAACAGACTGAGCTGATGAGTAAATGTTTTTTTCCGTTTAAATTTTGAAGTATTCTTAATGCCTCTTCTCTACTTTTTGGTTTGTTTATCAATGTGTTTTCCAAAGAAATTACACTGTCTGCGCCCAAGACTAATTCGTCAGGATTTTTATTGCTCACTTTAATAGATTTTAGTTCTGCCAAATTCTTTGATATTATTTTTGGGTCTGCACCCTTTTCTAAAAGAGACTCTTTGACTTGATCTTCGTCAACATTAGAGGGGATGACTACAGAAGCTATCTTATTTTCATCTAGTATTTTTTTCCTTACCCCGCTCTTAGAGGCTAATATAATTTTCATTTATTTTTTTTTATTTCTATAATTTTAATAATAGAGGCCGCGGTCTCCTCAACGGATTTTCTTGTGACATCTATAATGGGCCAATTATATTTTTTAAAAAGGTTCTTCGAGTCTTCGACCTCTTTTTTGATTGAGTCAATATTAATGTAATCTGAAGATCTGTTATCGTCCATAATAGCAACTCGATTACGTCTGATGTCAGCAAGTCTTTCTGGGTCAGCTATTAAGCCAATAACACAACTTTTAATTTTTTCTTTTTGTATTTGTTTTGGCACCTTTTGTTCCATGACTAAAGGAATGTTCGAAGTTTTAAAGCCTCTGTTAGCAAGATAAATAGAGGTTGGTGTTTTGCTTGTTCTGCTAACTCCAATCAAAATTACGTCTGATCTCAAAATATCTTCAGTTTTTTTGCCGTCGTCGTGTGACATAGTAAATTGTATAGCCTCTATTCTTTTATAATAATCTTCATCTAATACATGTTGAGCGCTTGGCTTATGTATTGCTTTCTGGTTAAGCAATTTAGAAAATGAAAGAATCAAATTCCCTAATACACCAAAACAGGGAACGTTATTTATTTCGCTTTCCTTGGATAAATATTTCGCTAGTTTGGTTTCAACTATTGTATATAAAATAATGGGATTAATGGTTTTGCTGCTTTCCTCTATAATCTTATTAACTTGTTGCTCTGTTCTTACAAAAAAAAATTCCTTTTTCTCATAATCAAAATTTTTAAACTGGGACTTAAGTGATAAGAATATTCTATCAAGGGTTTCGCCGGTTGAATCTGATATTAAGTATACGTTGTATTTTTCGTTCATTATTTTGTTAGCAACTATTTGATAAAGATAGTTTTCCACTACAAGTCTCAAGAAGTGTTTTTTTATTCACATTTATAAACATAATTATTACATTTTATACATTGTTGACATTTTTATACATAAAAACAAATTAGTGTTAATATTTTTCATTAATACTGCCTTTAACAGCTTATTATAACCCAAAGATGGTAATAAAATGTTAAAAAATCTGTATAATTATATACTGCCGTTACTAACATGACCTACTACAATTAATATACTTATTAATATATTATTTATTTAATGAGTAAGTTATTAAACTGTTTAATTAATAAAGATCATACTTGTTTACCAATATGGTTTATGAGACAAGCTGGTAGATATTTACCTGAATTCAGAGACATTAGAAAAGAAAACCCCGACTTCTTTAAATTGTGTTTAAATACAAATTTAGCTACTAAAATTACACTACAACCAATAAAAAGATTTGATTTGGACGCAGCAATAATATTTTCAGATATATTAATGGTTCCTTATGCTCTTGGACAGAATATTGAGTTTGTAGATAATATCGGTCCACGAACAATAAATTTTAATTTAGATAAATTATTATCTATGAAAAAAGATTACTTCTTATCTAAATTAAAGCCAGTTTATAATTCAATAAAAAAAACAAGATCGTTATTAAATAAAGATAAATCTTTAATAGCTTTTGTCGGCGCTCCATGGACGTTACTAATTTATTTAATTAATATAAAAGAAAAAAATTCTTCAGGAAATAAATTAATAAAACACGATAGACAGACTATTAATTTAATAATTGAAAAACTTTCTGAATTTTTAAAGTACCACATATCTAACCAAATTAAATCAGGAGCGGATGTAGTACAAATATTTGATTCTTGGGCCGGACTCTTACATAAAGATGATTTAGAAGATCTTTGTTATAAACCAAATTTAGAGCTAGTTAGTTTTTGCAAACAGAACAATATTCCAACAATCTGCTTTCCTAAGGGTCTTGGAGTTTTTTATAAAAATTTTGTAGATTACGTTAAGCCAGATGGCATTAGCATCGATTATGATATAGACCCACAGTGGGCCAGAGAAAATCTTAATAATTGTTGTATTCAAGGAGGCATGAAACCAAGTCTGCTTTTAGAAAAAGAAGAGATAGTGTTTAAAGAAGTTGAAAAGTATTTAAATACTTTTAAGAATAATCCCTACATATTTAATCTCGGTCATGGTATCTTGCCTCAAACGAACCCTAACATAATAACTAAGATAATAGAAAAAATAAGAAATATAAAAAGATGAAACCAGATCATCCTCAAATCAATTTCGGAAAAACAGGAGTATTGTTAATTAATCTTGGAACTCCAGATTCAACAAATTGGTGGGACATAAGGAAATATTTAAAAGAGTTTCTTTCTGACAGAAGAGTAATAGAAGTTAATCCAATTTTGTGGCAAATTATTTTAAATTTAATCATTCTCAATTTAAGACCGTCCAAAACAGCAAAAGCATATAAAGAAATATGGATGAAAAAAGAGAACATGTCTCCTTTAAGATATTTCACCATTATGCAAACTAAAAAACTTTTAGATAAAATTACAAACAAAGATACAATCATTGATTATGCAATGAGATATGGCAATCCTAGTATAAAAAGCAAAATTAATAAGTTACACTTGGCAGGATGCGAAAGGTTAATTGTATTACCCCTGTACCCTCAATATGCAGCAGCAACAACAGCCACGGTTTGTGACGAAGTCTATAGAGTTTTAATGAAAATGAGATGGCAGCCGTCTTTACAAATTATTCCACATTATGAATCTGAGCCCCTATATATTAAAGCGTTAACTAATAGTCTTAATTTAAAAATATCTCAATTAAATTGGAAGCCAGACTTAATAATTGCTTCTTATCACGGGATACCTCAAAAATATTTTGATAAAGGCGACCCTTATCATTGTTATTGTCAAAAAACATCAAGACTAATCTCAGACCAATTCAAAACTATTGAAATTAAGACAACTTTCCAATCTAGGTTTGGGCCTGAGGCTTGGCTTAAACCTTATACAGACAAGACATTAGAAATTTTACCCCGAGAGGGTAAAAAAAATGTGCTCGTTATTTGCCCCGGTTTCTCATCGGACTGTGTGGAAACCCTCGAAGAAATTTCTATTCAGGGAAAGGAGAGTTTTTTAAAAGCAGGCGGAGAAAATTTTGATACAGTTCCTTGTTTAAATGATAATGATGATCACATAAATCTCTTGGCCCAACTTGTAAAAAGAGTTTTATAAAAAATGAATGTCTATTTAACATTTAAAGCTTTACACTTGATATCTGTTATATCTTGGATGGCAGGACTATTATATTTGCCAAGAATTTTTGTTTATCATTCTGAAACGATTGAGAACAAAAGTCAGTCGGAAACTTTCAAGCTTATGGAAAAAAGACTATATTTTTATATAATGAACCCAGCAATGGTATTGTCCTGGATTTTTGGAGTTTTGCTTATTCATACTCAGGGTTTACATAGTCTCGGTTTTTTTTGGATGCAAATTAAGTTGGGTTTAGTAATTATATTAACTTCTTATCATTTCTATTTACTTGCTGTTTTAAAAGATTTCCAAATTGATAATAACAAGAAAAGCTCCAAGTTCTTTAGAATTATTAATGAAGTCCCAACAATATTGTTAATTATCATCATATTTATTGTTGTTTTTAAACCATTATAGCACTTGAAATTTGATCAAAAAGACCTATATTTAAGTTACTTACCTCAAAATTAATCAATAATGAACTTACAAGAACTCAAAAAACAAAGCCCAGCTGATTTGATATCACAAGCAGAAAAACTTGGTATAGAAAATCCTAGTACACTGAGGAAGCAAGAAATTCTTTTTGCGATTTTAAAAAAATTAGCAGAAAAAAATGAGCAAATAAGCGCTTCAGGTGTGCTCGAGGTGTTGCAAGATGGCTTTGGTTTTCTTAGGGCAATAGAATCAAATTATCTACCAGGTCCAGACGATATTTATGTTAGTCCTAGTCAAATAAGAAGATTTGGTTTAAGGACTGGAGATACTGTTGAGGGAGAAGTAAGAGCACCGAAAGATGCCGAGAGATATTTTGCGTTGCTCAAAGTTAATAAAATTAATTTTGATGAACCAGATAAAGGAAGAAATAAAATTGCTTTTGACAACTTAACCCCACTGTATCCCAATAAAAGAATAAAATTAGAAATAGAAAGCACCAAAATTGAAAAAAAACCAGATAATACTGCGAGACTAATCGACTTAGTTAGCCCTATAGGAAAAGGCCAAAGATCCTTGATAGTTTCTCCACCAAGAGCTGGGAAAACAATGATACTGCAAAATATTGCTCAGTCCATAACTGCTAATCATCCTGAAATTTATCTTATGGTGTTGCTTATAGATGAAAGGCCCGAAGAGGTAACAGATATGCAAAGATCAGTTAAAGGCGAAGTAGTTTCGTCTACATTTGATGAACCTGCTTCAAGACACGTAGCTGTAGCAGAAATGGTAATTGAAAAAGCCAAAAGACTTGTGGAACATAAGAAAGACGTAGTTATACTTTTAGACTCAATTACAAGACTTGGCAGAGCATATAATGCTGTGGTACCAAGCTCAGGCAAAGTTCTTACCGGTGGAGTTGACGCTAATGCGCTGCAAAGACCTAAAAGATTTTTTGGGGCCGCAAGAAATGTTGAACAGGGTGGATCTTTAACTATTATTTCAACTGCACTCATAGATACAGGAAGTAGAATGGACGAAGTAATCTTTGAAGAATTTAAAGGAACAGGAAATTCTGAACTTATACTCGATAGAAAAGTCGCTGATAAAAGAATTTATCCTGCTTTAGACATAACGAGATCAGGCACAAGAAGAGAAGAATTATTATTTGCAAAAGACGACTTATCTAAAATGAATGTATTAAGAAGGATAATTAGCCCAATGGGCACAATGGACGGAATCGAATTTTTAATTTCAAAAATTAAAGATACAAAAAATAATTCAGATTTTTTCGTATCAATGAATAAAACTAATTAGTATAGGGTTATTGTATTGTCTGACCATCAGACGAATTTTTTTCATAAGAATAAAAATCAATAATATTAATTAAGGTATTTGTTTTATCATTTAAAGTTACAGTTTCTAAGAGTTTTTGTTTTTCACCATTAGAAATCGGCGCAATCATTGATAACGTATTTACTTTTTGATTTTCATCTAGTTTTTCAAATTCAACCCAATTTATAGATAAACCATTTTTTTCAAAGAACTTTTTTACTTTGTCCATAAAAATGGATTTATCATACTTAATTTCTAGTTCGCTTGGATCAATTAAATCTTTTTCAAATCTTTGATAGTTAACTTCGAATTCTCTATATTTTTTTTTGTTTTCTAATTCTTTCGTAATTTCAAATCTTGTTATTCCGGTAAGATTAATTAAAACTCTTCCGTCCGATGTTTCTTGATAATCACTTATTTTCCCTAGACATCCAACTTTATAAATTAAACTATTTCCCTTTTTTGATTGAACCATACCCATCAATTTATCGCTTCTAAAAGAGTCATTTACAAGATCTAAGTATCTATCTTCAAATATATTAAGCGGAAGATTGGTTTTTGGAAAATAGATAACACCACTTAATGGAAAAATTGGAATTTGTTTTGGAAACTTTTTATACATAATCACAATTATACGGCTAAAAAAACACAGCTGTCAATTTATAATAGTATACTATAGAGGAGCATCTCTTTACGTTAATGAAAAAATTAATTATACTATTTCTTTATTTTGCGGGCATAGCTCAGTGGTAGAGCGTCTCGTTGCCAACGAGAAGGTCGAGGGTTCAAGTCCCTTTGCCCG
>MDSV01143517.1_pt1 | contig 11492 bp, 8 predicted proteins | sample 810851 | NCBI WGS metagenome assembly MDSV01 (sample SAMN05326640, study PRJNA326480) | marine metagenome | isolation source: seawater | place: Atlantic Ocean: North East | collected 2012 | reverse complement strand
GATTGAAATAGATGAAGAAAAAAAGAATCCTGCTGATTTTGTCCTATGGAAAGTATCTGACGAAGGTTTGGCTTGGGATTCTCCCTGGGGAAGAGGAAGGCCAGGTTGGCATATAGAGTGTTCAGCAATGAGCATGGATGCTTTAGGAGAAACTTTTGATATACATGGCGGTGGATTAGATCTGAAATTTCCGCATCATGAGAACGAAATCGCTCAATCAGAATGCGCAACGAATAAGGAATTTGCAAGATATTGGATGCATACTGGACCTTTAAGGATTGAAGATGAAAAAATGTCAAAATCCTTAGGGAACTTTATAACTATAAAGGATGCCTTAAAGGTTTTTTCTTCAGAGGCCCTTAGGTTCTTTTTGCTCTCTACCCATTATAGGAATCCTATTAACTTTAAAGAATCTTTAGTTAAAGAATCTCATATTTCTCTAAATAAGCTTTATAACTCTATTGCTGGTTTAGATTTAAAAAAAGATATACCTTTATCTAATGATGCTAAAAATGAATTTATTAAAATCATGGATGATGACTTTAATATCCCGGGAGCTCTAGCAGTGCTTTTCAATCTCTCTAGAGAAATTAATGTAAAAAAAGATGAAGGTAGTTTAGACAAGGCTATAGCCCTGGCTAAAGAATTAATTGAAATTTCTGAGCCCCTGGGCTTACTTCAACAGAACCCTGAAGATTATCTTAAATCAGGAGTCGATGTTTCTCCTGATGAAATCGATAAATTAATCACACAACGAGATGTAGCTAGATCAAAAAAGGATTTCAAAGAAGCAGACAGGATAAGAGAGGAACTTAAATCTTTGGGTATTGTTTTAGAGGATAGCAGTAAAATTACTACTTGGCGCAGAGCTTAAACTAAAAGAGTTTTCTTAACGTATCTACAATAAGTGCAAGATTCTGATGCAGCTGGTGGTTCTTCCTTTATTAAACAAGATTTCAATTCAATTAATGTTGGCTCTACCCAAGAATCATTACCTTTATATGGAATAAGTTTAGTTTTAAACCTCAGTTGGTCATTAAATTCTCCTTCTCTTATTCCGTTGCAGTAAACAAAGTAAGCTGTATCTGAAACATCAAATGAGTTACCCCTCAATAGCCATTGATAAAACTCTGCTTGCCTTTTATAACCAATCTGCCAATCAGCATCTAAGCTTACTTCTCCTGCTTTAGAAGTAGCCTTATAGTCAACGACAATGAGTTGTTGTGTTTTAGTATCTATCCATACATCATCCAAACCTCCTCTTAAGATAAGATTTGTAGGCTCATGGTATCTTTTAACTCCGTGCCTGAGGGATTCCCTCCATTCTTCTAAATCTGGATGCTGGTATGGTACTGCATGGACATTATTTTCAATCAGTATAGGGTGTGGTTCTTGTTTTTCTCTATAAATATCAAATTCATTCTTCAAAAGTTCATCAACAGCATTATTTAGATTGAATGGAAAAGTAGAAGGTCTTGCTATGCCTAATTTATTTGTTAAAAAGAAGCACCTAGGGCACTCTAAGAAATTATCTACTCTGGATCTGCTTAATGTGAAGCTCTCGTCTGAATCAGTTTTAAATAGTCTTGAAGCCATTTGCAATATGAAGGTTGGCTCCCCGAGCTGGGCTCGAACCAGCGACCCAATGATTAACAGTCATTTGCTCTACCAACTGAGCTATCGGGGAATAGATTAATTATAACGCCTTAAAAGTTTATAATAAATTGAATCAGAAAAATATGTCTAAAGAATTTGAAGTAATCTCACCCTTTAAACCGGCTGGTGATCAACCCAAGGCGATTAAGGAACTAGTTAATGGTGTTAATAGCGGCTTAGTAAATCAGACTTTACTGGGAGTTACAGGGTCAGGAAAAACTTATGCTATGGCTAAAGTCATAGAAAGCCTGCAAAGACCAGCTATTGTTATGGCACATAACAAGACTTTAGCTGCTCAGCTATATGGTGAGTTTAAAGAGTTTCTTCCTAATAATGCTGTTGAGTACTTTGTTTCTTACTATGATTATTATCAGCCCGAAGCTTATGTTCCAACAACAGATATATTTATAGAAAAAGATGCATCTATAAATGAACATATTGAACAAATGAGACTTTCTGCTACTAAGGCCGTAATGGAAAGACGTGATGTGGTTATTGTTGCTTCTGTTTCTGCAATTTACGGATTAGGAGATCCAAAATCTTACTTTGAAATGGTGCTTCATATTTCAAGAGGAGACCTTATAGATCAAAGGACAATTTTAAGAAGATTAGCCGAACTCCAATATCAAAGAAATGAAGCAGACTTTAAAAGATCAGTTTATAGAGTTCGTGGAGATGTTATTGATATTTATCCAGCTGATTCTGATAAAGAAGCAATAAGAATAGAGCTTTTTGGTGACGAAGTAGATTCCATAAAATTTTTTGATCCTTTAACTGGTGAAATTGCTAGAGAAGTACCGAGAGTAACCATATATCCTAAATCTCATTATGTAACCTCAAGAGAAAAGGTAGTGAAAGCAATAGATTTTATGAAAGATGATCTAAAGGAAAGATTGAAGTTTTTTAAGAAAGAAGAAAAGTTAGTAGAGGCTCAAAGATTAGAGCAGAGGACACTTTATGACATAGAAATGCTAAAAGAGTTAGGTTTTTGCTCAGGCATAGAAAATTATTCAAGATATTTGTCTGATAGACAGCCAGGAGAACCTCCACCGACTCTTTATGAGTATCTTGCAGAAGATACATTAGTTTTTATAGACGAATCTCATGCATCTCTGCCTCAGCTGGGAGGTATGTATAGAGGAGATAGATCTAGAAAACAAACCTTGGTTGATTATGGGTTTAGATTACCAGTTGCATTAGATAATAGACCTTTACGTTTTGATGAGTGGGAAATGCTTTCGGGACAAAGAATATTCGTCTCAGCTACTCCGGGAAAGTATGAAGAGGCAAAATCAGATAATGTAGTTGAGTTAGTTGTTAGACCCACAGGCTTAACTGATCCTGATATTGAAGTAAGACCAGCTTCCTCTCAAGTTGATGATTTATTAAATGAAGTTAATCAATATGCCAAGAGGAAGGAAAGGGTTTTAGTTACCGTTTTAACAAAGAGAATGGCAGAAGACCTTACAGATTATTTTGATGAAAATGGAGTTAGAGTCAGATATCTCCATTCAGATATAGATACAGTGGAAAGGATTGAAATTATAAGAGATTTAAGGCTGGGTGAATTTGATGTTTTGGTAGGCATTAATTTGTTAAGAGAAGGATTAGATATTCCCGAAGTAGCTCTGGTAGCAATACTTGACGCCGATAAAGAAGGATTTTTGAGATCTGAAGGCTCATTAATCCAAACAATAGGTAGAGCAGCAAGACATCTAAAAGGAAAGGCAATTCTTTACGCTGATAAAGTAACTGGCTCTATGGAAAGGGCTATTAAAGAAACAGACAGAAGAAGGAACATACAAATAAAATTTAATAAACAAAACTCTATCAAGCCGAAGGGAATTTCAAAAGATATACCTGATATATTAGAAGGGGCTAGGACCGGAAGAACTAAGAAGAAACACAATAAACATGTAATTAGTAATACTTCTGAATTTAAGCCGATAGATAGATTCAAAACCCATGAAGAAATAAGCAAAGAAATTATTAGGATGGAAGATTTAATGCATAAACATGCACAAAGTCTAGAATTTGAAGAGGCTGCAGCCCATAGGGATAGAATTTCAGAGCTAAAGGAAGTTCTATTTTTTAAGTAAAAAAGTATTTTTAAGTTTGTTCTTTATAAAAAACATGGTCGCCTACAACTAAAGCTTTTTGCAAGGATGTCGACCAACCAGGAGAAACATCAAGATTATGATACCAAAGAGATCCTTTTGTGAAGTCTGAAGGATTCCTTTTTAAGAAATCTGCTGCAATTGATTTTGCATCTTCCCAAGATTTAAAGTTTTTAGGTTTATCTGACTTCCCATCACAATACCAGCTAAATTGACAAGAGTGGAGGTCTATTTTTCCGCTTGGATAGAATTTTGTTTGCTTTACAACACCACAAACATTATTTGGAAATTTATTACTCTTTACTCTGTTTATAGTGACATGTGCAACAGCTAATTTTCCTTCAAGAGATTGGTTCCTTGCTTCCCAATATATATTTTCAGCTAAACAGATTAAATCTTTTTCAGGAGATTGGTCTTTCCAAATATTCGTTTCTGAGAACCCCTTTGGGGAAATAAAGAAAATAAAAACCAGAGATAATTGAATAAGATTATTCTTAGATAAAGATTTAAAGAGAATATTCATAAAAACACTACATATTGTGTCTAATTTTCATAAAAAACACAATATAAGAGATTCTCTACTTTAAAAGATTGATTTATAATCCTTAACTTATCTAGTTACTAGATGCAGAGAGCAAAAGAAATTTCTAAAAAAACAATAGTCTTTGAGGGGGAAGCAGACTTTTCTGATTTCAGATTAAATATACTCCTTCATAGGATTCATGAAGACCTTCCTTCCATAACTTCAATAAAAGTTAAGAACTTATTTTTTATTAATACAAATGATAATCATCATTTAACAGGAGAAGATCTTAGGAGATTGACTTTCATATTAAGTGCAAAGGATTTAAAAGATTTTGAAAACAAGAACTCGTTCATAATTATTCCAAGATTAGGAACCATTTCTCCTTGGTCTTCGAAATCTAGCGAAATTATCAAAAATTCCGGATTTACACCTGAAATAAGAGTAGAAAAAGGGACATGCTTTTACTTAGATTCAGAATCAGATTTATCAAGTGAAAAATTATATCAAGCTGCCTATAAAGCTTACGACAAAATGACCCAGTCAGTTATTTTGAATATAAAAGATGCTGATAAACTATTCTTAGATTTTGCTTCTAGCTCTCTTCAAACAATTGATTTACTAGGAAGGGGAGATCTAGAATTATCAAAAGCTAATTTAGATCTAGGACTGGCTTTAAGTCCAGATGAAATAGACTATTTAGTTACAAATTATACAAAGGAAAAAAAGAACCCAACTGACGCAGAATTAATGATGTTCGCGCAGGCTAACTCTGAACACTGTAGACATAAGATTTTTAATGCAGATTGGGTTATTGATGGAGTTTCGTCAGAAGAATCCTTATTTAGTTTTATAAAGAATACGCATAAAGTGTCTCCAGAAAAAACACTTTCTGCTTATAAAGATAATGCTGCTGTAATTGAAGGCAATGTGGGTCCTAGGTTCTATCCTGATTCTAAAACCAAGATCTATGCCGAAAAGGAAGAATTAATTAACTTTGTAACTAAAGTTGAAACTCATAACCATCCAACAGCAATATCTCCTTTTCCAGGCGCCTCAACTGGATCTGGTGGAGAAATAAGAGATGAAGGTGCAACAGGAGTAGGTGCAAAGCCAAAAGCAGGTTTGTGCGGATTTTCTGTATCAAACCTAAGAATTCCAGGTTATCAAAAGCACTGGGAAGGTAAAGAAAGTAAACCAGATAGAATAGTAAGTCCTTTTGAAATAATGATAGATGGACCTTTGGGGGCAGCAGCTTTTAATAATGAATTTGGACGACCAAATATCTTGGGTTATTTCAGGTCTTTTGAAATGTACCTTAATGCAGATAGAACAAAAAGAATTGGATATCACAAACCTATAATGTTGGCAGGCGGTTTAGGAAATATTAAATCTGAGCATGTTGAAAAAAAACAAGTCCCAATTGGTTCTAAATTAGTTGTTCTAGGAGGTCCTTCAATGTTAATTGGACTTGGAGGAGGTTCGGCTTCTTCTATGAACTCGGGAGATGCTAATCTAGATTTAGATTTTGCTTCTGTTCAGAGAGATAACCCTGAGATGGAAAGAAGATGCCAAGAGGTCTTAGATAGTTGTTGGCAGAAAAGTGATAAGAATCCTATTTTATTTATACATGATGTTGGGGCAGGTGGTCTTTCAAATGCAATACCAGAGTTAGTGCACGATAGTGGACACGGAGGTTTTATCGAACTTAGAAAGATTCCTGTAGCAGAGAAAGGTATGTCTCCTATGGAGATTTGGTGTAATGAATCACAAGAAAGGTATGTTTTAGCTATTGCAAAGGATTCACTAGATATTTTTGAAGAGATTTGCTCAAGAGAAAGATGCCCTTATGCGATAGTAGGGCAAATTGAAAGAGGAAATCTGCTGAGAGTTTATGATGAAAAAGAAAATAACTTTCCAGTTGATCTTTCATTAGATATTTTGTTTGGAAAACCTCCCAAGACAACCAGAAGTTTTTCTAGAAAAGAAAAAGTTTTTAGACCTCAAAAGGCTCTAAAGGTAGGCATAGATTCTATAATTAAAGAAGTCATTTCTCATCCTAGTGTTGCTAGTAAGGGCTATTTAATAACTATAGGTGATAGATCGGTAACTGGACTAGTTTCTAGAGACCAATTAGTAGGAAAATGGCAAGTTCCTGTAGCAGATAATGCTTTAACACTTTCTTCTTATAACACCTTAAGTGGAGAAGCTATGGCAATTGGAGAGAGAACGCCTTTAGCTGTAATTAATGCAGCTGCTTCAGCAAGAATGGCAGTTGCAGAATCACTGACTAATCTTATCTCTTCGGGAGTAAAATCTACCAAAGACATTAAGCTTTCCGCTAATTGGATGGGCGCCCCAGACCTGGATCTAGGAAATCAAGATTTATATGATGGAGTAAAAACTGTTGGGCAAGAGCTATGTCCTGCTTGGGGTATATCAATACCAGTTGGAAAGGATTCGCTTTCTATGTCATCTTCTTGGTTAGATGAAAAAGGTATTGAAAACAGTGTAACCTCACCTCTATCCTTAATTATTTCTGCTTTCTGTTCTATCAAAAATGTTTCTTTAGCAGTAACCCCAGACTTAAAAAATGAAAAAAAATCAACTTTGATATTTATTGATTTAGCTAAAGGTAAAAAAAGAATGGGCATGAGTATAGTTTCTCAGATTAATAACGACTTTTCTGGAATCAGTCCTGATGTAGAGTGCATTAAAGAAATGCCCAGTTTGGTAGATTTATTTTCTAAATTTATAGAACAAAGAAAAATACTTTCCATGCATGATAGGTCTGATGGAGGCTTAATAACAACTCTTTTGGAAATGGCCATTTCAGGAAGAAAAGGCCTCCATATAAATTTAGATACTTATTGCAACGATCAAGAGGAAATAAATGAGACTTTGCTAAATGAAGAATTAGGTCTAGTAATACAAGTAAAAGACCAAGACAAAGTAAAAATTATTACAGAGCTTAATAAAATAGGATTAGAAGGCAATTGTCATGAAATTGGTTTACTAAGCAATCGAAAGCATTTTGAAATTTCTTATTTAGAAGAAACTATATTCGATGAAACCTTAAGTAATCTTTCTAAGGAATGGAATTCAATAAATTTACAAATGCAAAGTAAAAGAGAAAATCCAGAAACAGCAAAACAAGAGTTCTTGAATGATATAGACATGGAAAGAAAAGGTCTAAATCCAAAACTTACTTTTAAGGTACCAGGAATAATAAACGCATCTAAATCTAGACCAAAGGTTGCTATTCTAAGAGAGCAAGGTGTCAATGGGCATACAGAAATGGCTGCTGCCTTCCATGAGGTTGGGTTCGAATGCATAGATGTTCATATGACAGATTTATTCGAAAAAAGAATTCTTTTGAAAGACTTCAATGGGCTTGTAGCGTGCGGAGGCTTTTCTTATGGAGATGTTTTAGGAGCAGGAGGGGGATGGGCTTCAAGCATACTTTTTAATAGCTATCTTAGGGACGAATTTTCAGAATTTTTTCATAGAGAAGATATTTTTTCTTTAGGTGTATGCAATGGGTGTCAAATGATGGCTTTACTGAAAGAGCTAATACCAGGTGCAGAAAATTGGCCAAGATTTATCAGAAATACATCAGAAAAATTTGAAGCTAGACTTGTGCAACTTAAAGTACAAAAATCAAATTCCATCCTATTTGAAGGTATGGAAGAATCGATTATTACTGTCCCTGTTTCTCATGGGGAAGGCAAAGCAGACATCCAGAAGCAAGAGTCTAAAATTTTATTAAAGAACAACCTCAGCCCAATAGCTTATGCAAACGATGATGGATTACCTACTGAAATGTATCCTCAAAACCCTAATGGTTCACCAATAGGTATAGCAGGTGTTACCAATAAGCAAGGAAATATAACAATAATGATGCCTCATCCAGAGAGAGCGTTTCTTTCTTCTCAAAATTCTTGGGCACCAGCTAGTTGGGGTAAATACTCTCCCTGGATTAAATTTTTTGAAAATGCGAGGAAGTTTTTAGATTAAGTTTTTTTGATTTTAGGTCTTTCTATAGTTTCTATCCTTAAAGGAAAATCATTTTTATCTATGTCCTTAAAGAAATTTTTTAGAGTTAATGGTACGAAAGGAAAGGCTAAATCTTCCCAAGGAATTTCTTGCTCTGTAAACAATCTTACCTCAAGGCTCTCAGTTGTAGCTTTAAAATCTAAGTTTTTTAAATTAGCTAAAAACAGCATATAGACTTGACTAATCTGAGGAATATTAAATATGCCATATAAAGACTTAATCTCTACTTCTGTTCCAGTTTCTTCTAGGGTTTCCCTAAAAGCTCCATTTTCTATAGTCTCCCCATTCTCCATAAAACCTGCAGGTAAAGTCCATAAACCATATCTTGGCTGAATTGCTCTTTTACAAAGTAAGACTTGATTATCAATATAGGAAATAGTACCAGTAATAATCTTGGGGTTTGAATAAAAGATAGTACCGCATTTAGGACAGCAAAATCTTGGAAGGTTATCGAGATCAGGGATTTTAAACTCCAATTCATTGTGTCCACAGTTGCTGCAAAATTTCATTTATAGGAATAATTTAAGGATTATTTCTAGAAGTATAAACTATAATTCGTCTTCATAATTAGATGTTAAGGAAGATAAAAACAAATTTAAAAGGTTTCAATGGCTCTCCGCCCATTGAAGATTTACCTAAGGCTGCAGTTTTATTAGCAGTAACCGCTGAGGAGGAACCTCAATTAATTTATACTTTGAGGTCAAATAAAGTTTCATCTCACAAAGGAGAAGTTGCATTTCCTGGAGGAAGGGAAGAACAGGACGATTTAACTCTCGCAGATACTGCTTTAAGAGAAGCTGAAGAAGAGATTGGTTTAGATAGGAACTTAGTAGAAGTATTAGGTTCTTTGGACACGACTGTCTCTAGATACGGAATAAGTGTGACTCCTTATGTTGGAATTATTCCTCCAAATCCAAATTTGGATGAGAGTTCTTCAGAAATAGAATCATTTTTTAGAGTCCCAATTTCTTACTTAGCAAATGATATAAGGCATAGAAATGATAAGGTGACAGAAGGTGGAGAAACCTTCTATATGCCTGCTTATAAGTATAATGAGTACATAATATGGGGCTTAACGGCTATGATTACGGTAAATTTTTTAAAATTGGCATTAGATAAAGAAATTGATCTTTCTATACCAAGTTAAATATAAGGAGTGATTTGTGATATTTGATTTAGATGATGATTCAATTGAGACTGACGGAGACAATTTTTATGTTGCTGAATCTGCAGTTGTGCTTGGGAAAGTGAAGCTATGTAAAGATGCAAGTGTATGGTTTGGAGCTGTTTTAAGAGGAGATACAGAGCTTATTACCATTGGAAAAGGGAGCAATGTACAGGACGGATCTGTTATTCATACAGATTTAGGATTTCCAGTTGATATAGGTCAGAATGTCACAATTGGTCACAAGGCAATGTTACATGGATGTTCTGTTGGAGATGGGACACTAATAGGCATAAATTCTGTAATACTAAATGGAGCAAGAATAGGAAAAGGATGTTTGATTGCAGCTAATGCCTTAGTGAGAGAAGGTATGGAAGTCCCAGACGGTTCGGTTGTTATGGGTTCGCCAGGCATTATTAAAGGTGAGCTAGATGAGGAAAGACAAAAAATGTTAGAACTTCAAGCAGGTCATTATGTTAATAACTATAAAAGGTTTAAAAAAGGCCTAAAAAAAGTTGGAGATTAGATATGAAAACAGAGCTAGTTAATTATGAATCTGATATAAATCTAAAAGGGTATTTGGCTTATGAAGGAGAAGAGAAGAAGCCATTGGTTTTAGTTGTACATACCTGGGCTGGAAAAGATGATTTTGTTCATAAAAAAGCGGAATCACTAGCAGAATTGGGATATGTTGGCTTTGCAGTAGATATGTATGGAGATGGCAAGACAGGGTCGGATGCAGCTGAAAATGAATCTATGATGACACCTTTAGTATCAGATAGAGATCTATTAAAAGCTAGAATCAATTCTGCATTGGAATACGGGAAGAGTTTATCTTATGTTGATTCATCTAAAGTTGCGGCTATTGGATACTGTTTTGGAGGATTAGTCGTGCTTGATTTAGCTAGATCCGGTGCTAATGTCTCGGGAGTTGTTAGTTTCCATGGTCTTTTGATGGGTTCAGATATAAATTCTTCAGGCTTAAAATCTAAGGTTCTAGTTCTTCATGGAGAAAGAGATCCAATGGTTCCTTTAGAAATGGTTGATTCTTTTCAGAAAGAAATGACAGAGGCAAATGCAGATTGGCAATTGCATAGTTATGGAGGAGCTTATCATGCATTTACAAACCCTGATGCTAATGATGCTTCTCTAGGAACAAAATATGATAAAAATGCAGATTCAAGATCTTGGCAATCCATGATAAATTTCTTTGAAGAAATATTTTAAAAAATCTATGCAGGATTTTTCAACTAATCATATACGTAAAATTTTTTTAGAGTTCTTTCAAGAAAAAGGACATGAGCTAGTTGAAAGTTCTTCTTTAATACCTAGTAACGACCCTTCGTTACTATTTACTAATGCAGGAATGGTTCCGTTCAAAGATATGCTTTTGGGGGTTGAAAAAAGAGATTATTCCAGAGCAGTGAGCTCACAAAGATGCCTTAGAGTAGGTGGAAAGCATGATGATTTAGATAATGTAGGCTATACAGCAAGGCACCATACTTTCTTTGAGATGTTAGGAAATTTTAGCTTTGGAGATTATTTTAAGAAGGAAGCTATAGAATTTGCGTGGGAGCTTTTAACTGAAAGATACAACATCCCTGAAGAAAAGCTTTGGATAACAGTTCATAAAGACGATCAGGAATCAGAAATAATTTGGATTGAACAGATAGGAATTGATCCCAATAGGTTGTCCAGGTTAGATGACGATGAAAATTTTTGGACGATGGGTGACACAGGTCCATGTGGTCCTTGTAGTGAGATTTACTATGATCATGGAGAACATATTAAAGGTGAACCACCAAAAATTGGATCAGATCCTGGGGATAGATTTATAGAAATTTGGAACTTAGTATTTACACAATTCGACCGTTCTAAAGATGGAACTCTTAGCCCTCTGCCCAGTCCTTGTGTAGATACTGGAATGGGTTTAGAAAGAATAGCTGCAGTATTACAAGATAAGCACAATAACTTC
>MDSV01076115.1_pt1 | contig 11492 bp, 10 predicted proteins | sample 810851 | NCBI WGS metagenome assembly MDSV01 (sample SAMN05326640, study PRJNA326480) | marine metagenome | isolation source: seawater | place: Atlantic Ocean: North East | collected 2012 | reverse complement strand
GCTGACACTCAAGTAATTGACAATAAACATTCAGGAAAATTTGTGACAAATTTAACTAATGATGTTGATATGATAACAAGTTTAGTTAGTACGGCTATTTTAAATCTATTCAAAGACAGTTTAACTTTAATTGGATTATTATCGGTTATGTTTTATCAAAATTGGAAACTATCTTTAGTGGCAATTATAATGATTCCTTTGGCTAGCACGGCTGCAAAAACTTTAGGAAAAAGAATCGGAAAAGTTACAACTCAACAAATGAATATAGCTGGTGAATTAACAACTTATTTAATTGAAGTTTTTAAAAACCATAAATTAATTAAAATTTTCCAAAAAGAAATTTTTGAAAAAAATCGAGCTAATAAATTAATAAATAATTTTAAAGAGAAAAATAAAAAAATTAACGAGATTCATGTTCGTGCTTCACCTATTATGGAATTTTTAACGGGAATAATGATTGCCGTATTAATTTTTATTTCTGCAAAATTAATCACTAAAAATGAATTAGAAGTAAGTAATTTTTTTTCATTTCTTGCAGCAATGATGTTGGCATATCAACCAGTGAGATCATTGGCTACATTAAACATAACAATCCAACAAGGAATTTCAGGTGCAAGTAGAGTTCTGCCTATAATAGATGATGCACCTAAAATTAAAGAAATTGAGGAAGCTAGAGATTTAATTTTTAAAAAAGGTCATATAAAATTTATTAATGTTGAATTTAAGTACAATAAAGATGAAAACCAAATACTTAATTCTATAAATTTGGATATCCCTGGTGAAAAAATGACTGCTCTCGTAGGGCTAAGCGGTTCAGGTAAATCAACCATACTAAATTTAATCCCAAGATTTTATAATGTTGATACTGGAGATATTTTGATTGATGAACAATCTATCTATAAAAGTAAGGTTTTCTCTCTACGAAAAAATATTTCATTAGTTAGTCAGGATACAACATTGTTTGATGATACTATTAAAAACAATATAGCTTATGCAAACTTAGATACTTCTCAAAAAGATATAGAAGAGGCTGCTAAATATTCTTTTGCTGATGAATTTATAAATGAATTACCAAACAAATATGAAACTTTGATAGGTGAAAATGGCATTAGACTATCGGGTGGTGAAAAACAAAGAATATCAATAGCAAGAGCAATATTAAAAAAAAGTTCTATAATTTTACTTGATGAAGCAACCTCATCTCTTGACGCTGAAACAGAAAGCAAAATACAACAAGCAATAAACTTTTTAACAAAAGGAAGAACGACAATAGTTATCGCGCATAGGCTTTCAACAATATTAAATTCAGATAAAATATATGTAATTGATAAAGGGAAAGTTATTGGGGAAGGAAAACATGAGGAACTTCTTAATTCATCAAATGAATATAAAAATTTTTATGAAAAACAAATTCAAAAATCATAATGTTAATTATTTATAGAGTATTAATAAATTTAATATTTATACTATCACCCTTAATAATATTATTTCGATTAATTAAAAAAAAAGAAGATCCAAAAAGATTTAAAGAAAAAATTGGTTTTTTTTCAAAGAAAAGAAAAAAAGGTAAATTGATATGGTTCCATGGGGCAAGCGTTGGTGAGTTACAAAGTATAATTCCTCTTGTTGAAAAATTTGAAAAAAATAGAAGCATAAGTCAAATCTTGATTACATCTAATACTTTAAGCTCGTCAAAAATAATAAAAAAACAAAAATTTAAAAAAACTATGCATCAATTTTTTCCAATAGACACCAATTTTATATCAAAAAAATTCATCAATTATTGGAAACCTTCAAAAGCTTTTTTTATAGATTCTGAAATATGGCCTAATATGATTTTTAATCTTAAATATAGAAAAATTCCTATAGTTCTCATTAATGGAAGAATAACCAAAAAAACTTTTAAAAGGTGGAAGCAGTTATCAAATTTTTCTAATGCTATTTTTTCTAATTTTGATCTTTGTTTGTCCTCAAGCAAACAATCATTTAACTTTTTAAAAAAACTTAACGTTAAAAAAGTAAAGTTTTTAGGAAACCTTAAGTTTTCGCAGGCCGAAAAGGAAAATTTATTTTCAAATAAGAGAATGGATAATTATTTTAAATCTAAGAAAACATGGTGTGCCTCAAGTACCCATCAATCTGAAGAGTTAATTTGTGGATTGGCTCATTTAGAATTAAAAAAGAAAACTAAAAACTTGCTAACAATAATTATTCCAAGACATGTAGAAAGAAGTAATGATATAAAAAATAATCTTGAAAATTTGAATTTAAAAGTTCATTTGGATGAACCTATAAAAACAATTGCACCAAATACAGATATATATTTAGTAAATTCATATGGTAAAACTAAATCATTTTATAAAAAAATTAAAAATGTATTTCTAGGAGGTTCGTTAATTAATCATGGAGGACAAAATCCCCTTGAGGCAGTAAGGTATGGTTGTAAAATTTTGCATGGACCAAATATTGATAATTTTAAAGAAATTTATCAATTCCTTAAAAAAATTAAGGTTTCTAATAAAATACTTAATCAAAATGATTTAGTTAATTGCTTAAAAAAATTATTATCCAAAAAAAATGACAATAAAAAAATACAAAATAAGATAAAAATTATTGGTCAAAAAATTTTAGATAAAACATATAAAGAAATTAATTTATGATTTTTAAATGAAAATAACAAAACCTAAATTTTGGGATTATCGAAAAGTATCGTTCTGGTCAGTTTTACTTTTTCCATTAACAGTAATTTATTTAGTGATAATTTGGATCAAAAAAAATAAGTCAATTCTCAAAACTAATGTAAAAGCCCCTATTCCTATTATATGTGTTGGAAATATTTATCTTGGTGGAACCGGTAAAACACCTTTGGTAAGAGAAATTTTTAAAATTGCTAAATCTCTAAATAAAAATCCAGCATTCATAAAAAAATACTACAATTATCTATCAGATGAAATCGAAATGCTAAATAATACTGGAAAAACTTTTACAAATCGTAAAAGAATAGAAGGCATATCTCAAGCCATTTTAAATAATCACGATGTTGCAATATTAGATGATGGTTACCAAGATTATTCAATTAAACCGGATTTTTCAATTTTATGTTTTAATTCAAAACAAATGATAGGCAATGGTTTAGTTATCCCATCTGGGCCTTTGAGAGAAAGATTAAAAGCAATTTCAAGAGCTGACTGTATAATGATAAATGGTCAGAAAAATTTAGAGTTCGAAGAGAAAATTCTAAAAAATATTAAACATAAAAAGTTACATATATTTTATTCAAAATATAAAATAAGAAATATCGAAAATTTTAAGAATAAAAGAATCATTGCTTTTGCGGGAATTGGGAATCCCTCTAATTTTTTTGATTTATTAATAGAAAATAATTTAGATATTAAAAAAACCTACTCCTTTCCAGATCATCATTATTATTCTCAGAAAGATTTTGAAAAAATAAAAAATAATGAGCCTAATAAAATCGTTACAACTGAAAAAGACTATTACAGATTGAATAAATTTCAAAAACAAAATTGTGAATACATAGAAGTTAACTTAGAAATTGAAAATAAAAACGAATTTGAAAAATTAATTAAATCTAATTTATGAAAATTATTAAATATTTTTTTGAATTTTTATTTATAATTATTTTCTTTATTATCTTTAAAATTATTGGTTACAAAAATGCATCAAATTTAGGAAAAGTTATTGGTAAAAATCTTGGTCCTTTTTTTAGATCTAATTATAAAATTCAAAAAAATTTAGAAAATTCAAATATTGGGGATACAGATAAAGATAGAAAAAAAATTATCAAAAACATGTGGGGTAATTATGGAAGAATTTTTGCAGAATATATGTATATAAAAAAATACAGGCAAAATGATCTTTCAAATAATATTAAAATAGTTGGTCAAAATATATTAGAAGAAATTAAAAGTAATAAAAAACCAGTAATATTTATTTCTGGACACTTTAATAATTTTGAATTAATGGCTATGCATTTAGAAAAATCTGGTATTGATTTAGCGGCTATATATAGACCTTTAAATAATAAATTTTTAAACCCGATCATGGAAAAAATTAGAAAAAAATATATTTGTAAAAAACAAATCAAGAAAGGTATATCTGGAACTAAAGAAATTTTAAAATCTTTTAAAAAAGGTACATCTATTGCATTAATGATCGATCAAAGAGTTTCAGAAGGAATTAGTTGTAATTTTTTTAATAAAAAAGCTTTAACAACTACTATACCTGGTCAATTTATAAAAAAATTTAATTGCAAAGTTGTTCCAATATATATTGAAAGAATAAATGTATATCAATTTCGACTAGAAATATTCAATCCAATAGAATTTTCTAAAAATGAAAATATTGAGAATATTACTTCACATTTAAATAAAGTTATTGAAGAAATGATAAAAAAAAATCCAGAACAATGGATATGGACACACAATAGATGGAAATAATTTAATTTTTATTTTCTCTTTTTATTGCTGCTTCAACATAAGAATAATAAGCTTCTTGATGGTCCACGCTCCAATATGTTAAAGAATCCAATGGAATTTTTTTACCAGAGATTGCACATATTACATGGTCGCCACTCTCCATAATTTGAAAATTATTGGGCAGATATTTTATTTTTGCTAATTTTTTAAACATTTATAGTTTATATATTAATATATGATTGTAGGAATAATAGGAAGTGGTGGAAGAGAGCATGCTTTATGTGAGAGCTTAAAAAAATCAAATAAAATCACTAAGATTTATTGTTTTCCGGGGAATGCAGGTACGAGCGTCATTGCTGAAAATATTGAAATTAATCTTGATGATTTTGAAAATTTAAAAAATTTTATATTAGAAAAAAAAATCGAAATCATAATCATTGGGCCAGAGAAGCCTTTGGTTAATGGATTGACTGATTATTTAGAAAAAAATGGTATTAAGGTATTTGGTCCAAATAAAATTGCATCTCAACTTGAGGGGTCAAAAATTTTCACAAAAAAGGTATGTGAAAAATATAGTATACCTACAGCAAAATTTGGAGTTTACTCAAAAAATGTTGATGCTTGCTCTTTTATTAAAAATTGCAAACACCCAATAGTTGTTAAAGCTGATGGACTGGCTGCAGGAAAAGGTGTCTATATCTGTGAAACTATAGAACAGTCTAAAAAAGCTATTGAAGAAATTTTTAATGGAAAATTTGGAAAAGCAAATCAAATATTAATAGAAGAGTTTCTCCAAGGAGAAGAGATGAGTTTTTTTATAATTTCAGATGGAAAAAGTTTTAAAAAATTTGGAACAGCACAAGACCATAAAAGAGTTTTAGAAGGAGACAAGGGTAAAAATACGGGAGGTATGGGTGCATATTCTCCATCACGGTTAGAAAATAAAATTTTAGATCAAAAAATTACAGAAAAAATAATAAAACCTACTTTAAAAGCTCTTGCAGAAATGCAAACTAGTTTTAGTGGTTTTTTATATGCGGGATTAATGATTGTTAAAGATGAACCATATTTAATAGAATATAATGTAAGAATGGGAGATCCAGAGTGTCAAACAATTTTGCCAAGACTTAAAACTGATTTAATGGACATAATAAATGCAATTATTAATAAAAAATTAGATTCAATCAAACTAGAATGGTATAATGAAAAAAGTTTGTGCATTGTTTTATGTGCTAAAGGATATCCAGAAAAATATAAAAATAATTTTGAAATTAAAAATTTAGAACAAGTTGAGCTTAATAAAAATCAATTTATTTTTCATGCTGGAACAAAAATAAATAACTCAAAGATTATTTCTAATGGAGGGAGAGTCCTTAACTTTGTTGTCAAATCCAATAATTTTAATCAATGCCGAGAAAGTGCAATTAGTTTAATTAATCAAATAAATTGGGATAATGGATTTTTTAGAAAAGATATTGGTTTTAAAGTTATTGATTAATGAGAATTATTAGTGGAAAATTTAAAGGAAAAAAACTTTTTTTACCTAATGACAAAAAAACAAGGCCGCTAAAAGATTTAGTCAAAGAGTCAATTTTTAATTTAATTCAACACTCTAATAAAATTAATATAAATTTAATAGATTCTGATATTTTAGACCTTTTTTCAGGATCGGGGTCTTTTGGATTAGAATGTTTGTCTAGAGGAGCGCAAAAAGTGATTTTCTTTGAAAATTATTCTGAGGCATTAAAAATTTTAAAAAAAAATATTAAATTATTAAAAATTAACCAAAAATATGAAATTGTGAATAATAGTTGTTTCAATTATTTCAATTCTGACTCAGAGCTATCTAATAAATTTGACATAATATTTATTGATCCTCCATTTAAAGAAATAAGAATTAATGAATTAATTGAAAAAATTATTGAAAAAAAATTACTTAAAAAAAATGGAATAATAATTATGCATCGTCATAAAAAAGATACTATTAAAATCACGTCAAAATTCAAAATATTCGAATATCGTAAATATGGAATATCAAAGATTTTTTTTGGATCTTAAAGATTAACCAAATTTTTTTTTGTTTCTTTTTTAATTAATTCAACTGCTGGCTGATCAAAGGGATTAACATTCATGGCCCTGCCAAGTAATATTGTCTCTAAAATAAAAAATGTAAACAACTCACCTAATGTTTGCTCATTTCTTTTATTTATAAAAAAACTTCTGAAGGGTATATTTTTCTTTTTAAATACTTTTGCCGTAGCATTAAATTGAGAATACGAAATGTCATTCAAATCTTTTCCTTTAAGAAAAAAATGGGATTTCATAATTTTTTCTTTATCAATCTTGGAAAGATTATCCTTAACAAAAAAAAGTGTAAAAAAATTATTTTTTTTTCCATCAAGATAATATTGCATTAAACTATGATTATCTTTAGGCATATTTGAAACTAAAGGTAATATACCTTTGCCTTTTTTTCCAAGACTCTCTGCTACCAATTGTTGATACCAACTAAATAAATCTTTAGATTTGTCATCATAGTTTAAAATAATTGAATTAGACTTGTTTTGTTTTGTTAGTCTTAAAATATTTGAAACATTCTCAACTAATATATTTATGAAATACTTATTTTTTACCATTGTATTAAGCCTTCTAAATTTTTCAGATTTAAAGCCCATTAGTTCTGCTGGTAACATTCCTACCTCCGATAATACAGAGTACCTGCCTCCTATAAAATTGTTATGATGAACAACATCTACCTTAAGTTTAATTGCTAAATTCATTAAATAACTTTTTTTATTTTCTGTTAAAAAAACATTTAACTGCTTTTTTTTAATTAAAATATTTGAATTAGATATAGTTTCTAATGTATTTCCGGATTTAGAAATAATTAAATTTATCTTTATTTTATCTTTCTTATAAAAAAATTTATTAGAGAAACTATCAATAAAAATAAATTTTTTTAATTTTGGAGTCAGAAAATTATAAATTGCTTTTGCTCCTAAAATTGAACCACCTATACCGATCAATCTAAACTGATTAAATTTCTTAAACTTAGATACAAATTTTTTATTATATGAACTTTTATAATCTTTTTTTAATGAATTTAAAACTTGATTTTTTTCTTTAAGAAATTTGTTAAAGATATCTCTAATTCTTTTTTTTTTATTTAATATTGGTTTATTAGAATTAAAATTTTTAAAAATTATGTTTCTACCAAACATTAAACTTATTTTATCTTTTCTAAAATTGATTCTTCTATTGATGATTGATTTGAATTTTTTTCAGTTTTTATAACCAAATTTTCACTGTCAGAAATTATAGTTTTAATATCATCACTACTATTATCATTTTCAATCACTTCATCTTCTACAGGTCTAGGAAGTTTGCCATAATCTGGGGGTAAAACTAAGGGGCTTTTTTTCTCAACTAGAAATTCATCTCCACTAGATTTCTTTTTTAAAGTGAAAGCATCCTTCGCAGATTGGCAAGAAAATAAAAAAAGAGAGAATAAAATTAATAAAAATGATTTTCTCATGTATTTTTCCTTAAAAAAATTTCTACAAAAATAAGCAACATAACTCCTAAACTAATGAATATATCAGCAACATTAAATATAAACCAATGAAAATTATTTATATGTATATCGATAAAATCTGGAACTGAAGAATAATATATTCTGTCAAAAATATTACCTAAAGATCCACCAAATATCATCATAAAACCTAATTTTTCAATTTTTTGAGTCTTTATAATCATCACAAAAATCACGATGGTAATCATAATTATTATAAACGTTATCAAATTGTAGTAAGTTTTTTGATCAAAAGAAAATAGTCCAAATGCTATTCCATCATTCCAAATCAAATTAAAATTTAAAAAAGATGTTATCTCTACATTTACTTCATCAAATTTTTTTCCATTATTAATAATTAAAATTTTAGTTACTCGATCAAATAAAAAAATGCTCAATATAAAAATTAAGTTCCAAAAATTTTTTTTTATCATTATCCTAGTCTTTATGTCGACTGCAGGGCTCTTTACTTATTTTCCAACACACTGGACATTTTTTTCCCGCTGCTTTGGTTGTTTCAACAATAGTTTCCTCAGATTCATTGATCTGAGCTTCTGCTGAAGATGTTATGCATAATTCAGCTAGGTCAACTCCTTCTAAAATTTCAAAATTTTTTTTACTTAATTTAACTTTTAATGTTGCCTCCAAACTTGATCCAATTTCTTTTTTTGCTCTTTTTTCCTCTATACTCAAATTACAAATATCTCTTATTTTAAGTAATTGATCCCATTTATGGCTTAATTCTAAGTTTTCAAATTTTTTAGGAAAATCTAAAAATTTTTCCAGATGAATGCTTTTCTTATTCTTAGAAATAAGTTGATAAATTTCCTCAGTTGTAAAAGATAAAATAGGTGCAAACCATTTTAATAAAGAATTCAAAATAACTTTTAATACTAATATTGTTGATTTTCTTTTTTTAGAATCTTTTGAGTCGCAATAAAGAGAATCTTTTCTTATATCGAAATAAAATGCTGATAAATCTACAGTACAAAAGTTTAACAATTCTTTATAAAGATTATGAAAATCATAATTTTTGAAATATTTGTTAAATGTAATGTTTAAACAATAAATTTTATGAAGCATAAATTGTTCTAATTCTGGTAATTGTTTAATTTGAATACTTTCAAAGTTAATTTCTTCAAAAGAATCATTCAAATTTCCTAATATATATCTAAAAGTATTTCTAATTTTTCTATAAGACTCTGAATGCTGGTCTAATATTGGATAATCAATTCTTAAATCCTCAGCGTAATTTGATGACGCAACCCAAACTCTAAGAATATCTGCACCATACTTTTTAAGAATATCATCTGGAGCAATTACATTACCTAAAGATTTTGACATTTTTAATCCTTTTCCATCAACAACGAAACCATGAGAAAGAATAGATTCAAATGGTGCCCTACCTCTAGTTCCACAAGACTCTAATAATGATGAATGAAACCATCCTCTATGTTGGTCTGATCCTTCAAGGTACATAGAAGCTGGCCATTTTAGATCTTTTCTTTTTTCTAATACAAAAGAGTGAGTCGACCCGCTATCAAACCACACTTCAACAATATCACTGAGTTTTTTAAAATCTTCTGCATGATATTTTTTTCCTAAAAATTTTTGTAGATCATCTGAAAACCAACAATCTGAGCCTTCTTTTTCATAAATTTTAGCAATATTTTCAAATACTTCATCATCCACCAAAATTTCATTAGTTTTTTTATTCAAAAAAATAGGCAACGGAACTCCCCAAACTCTTTGTCTTGATACACACCAGTCCGGCCTAGTTTCAATCATTGATTTCAATCTTTCTTTACCTTTGCTAGGATAAAAAATTGTCTCATCAATTGCCTTTAAAGCTTTATCTCTAAGCTTGTGGCTCTCCATAGAAATAAACCACTGTGGAGTGGCCCTATGGACTAAGGGTGCCTTTGATCTCCAGGAATGTGGATAAGAATGAATAAGCTCACCATTTTTTAAGAGTTTTTTGTTTTCTTTTAATTTTTCAATTACAATCGGATTAGCTTTAAAAATATGAATTCCTTCAAACAATAAAACATTTTTTGTATATTTTCCATCTCCATCAACTGTTTCAATTGCTTTAATTCCATTATTTAAACAAAGATTAAAGTCATCTGGTCCATGACTTGGTGCACAATGAACAATACCCGTGCCCTGTTCTATTGTAACAAATCGTGCTTCAAGCATTGGTATATCAAAATCATAACCCAAATTTAAGAATGGATGATTGCAAATAGTATTTTTAAACTCCTTACCTTTAAATTTTTTTAAAGTTTTATAATTTTGTATTTCACAATCTTTTATAACAGACTCTAATAAACCTTCTGCTATAACTATTTTGTTCTTTTTAAAATCTCCTTCATCACATATTTCGATCAATAAATAATCTAGGCTTTCGTTATAAGCCAGTGCTTTATTTGCAGGTATTGTCCATGGGGTAGTAGTCCATATTAAAATGTTGCTATCAATAAGCTCTTTAATATTTGAGGACTTAACTGGAAAACATGCGTATATAGTATCTGATTTGTGATCTTGATACTCCACTTCTGCATCGGCTAAAGCTGTTTTTTCTACTGTTGACCACAATACAGGTTTAAATCCTCTATAAAGACTGCCTTCTTTTAAAAATTTTCCTAATTCTCTAACAATTTGAGCTTCAGCATCATAACTCATTGTTGAATAATAATTATCCCAATCTCCAACGACACCTAATCTTTTAAATTGCTCTTTATGAACTTTTATCCACTTTTCAGCAAAAGACCTACACTCTTTTCTAAACTCAACAATAGGAACTTCATTTTTGTTTTTTTTATTTTTTTTATATTGCTCCTCAATTTTCCACTCAATTGGTAAACCATGACAATCCCATCCTGGAACATAAACTGAGTCTTTGCCATCCATTTGATGAAATTTTACAATTATATCTTTAAGAATTTTATTTAAAGCAGTACCCATGTGAATATTTCCATTAGCGTATGGAGGACCATCATGAAGAATAAATTTTTCCTTACCTTTTCTTGAACTTCTTAGTTGATTATAAAGGTCTATTTTATTCCATAGTTCTAAAATCTCAGGCTCTTTAGTCGGCAAGTTAGCCTTCATTGAAAAAACAGTTTTTGGCAGGTTTATTTGTGATTTACTCATTTAATTTTTTTTGTCTTTAATAGATCACTCTTAATTTGTTTTTTTAATTGATCTACATTTTTGAATTTTTTTTCTTTTCTAATAAACTTTAAAAACTCAACTGTTAAATACTTATTATATAAATTTCCAGAAAAATTAAATAAATGAACTTCTAATAATAATTTTTTTCCGTTAAATGTGGGTCGATATCCAAAATTTGCTATTCCTTTAATATATTTTGAGCTTTTTGGAGTTTTTGCTCTAATCGCATAAACTCCTGGGCATATTGAAATATAATTTTTAACATCAATGTTTGCAGTTGGAAAACCAATTTTTTTTCCTATTTG
>MDSV01232583.1_pt1 | contig 11493 bp, 10 predicted proteins | sample 810851 | NCBI WGS metagenome assembly MDSV01 (sample SAMN05326640, study PRJNA326480) | marine metagenome | isolation source: seawater | place: Atlantic Ocean: North East | collected 2012 | reverse complement strand
TGCATGTCAGGCGATTCAACACCTCGATGTCGTCCTCTGATCCAACGCCTCGAGCATTCTTTAGGCCTGGAAGAGTCGCAGACTGTCCGTCAAGAAATTGATGATGCCATTTATGATTTGACGCCATTGGTTCGGCCTTGGTTGTGAACGGCAGAATCAAAATCCTTCCAACGATGGCCACCCATGACCCTTCCAATCTATGTCATCACTGGTGCTTCGAAAGGATTAGGCCGCGCCCTGGCTCTACAAATGGCCGAACAAGGACACACCATTTTTGCATTGGCACGCCCTTCAAAGGAATTGAACGAGGTTGAATCATTGCTCCAATCTTCTTCCGAGGACTCGATGAGCATCGAATGTGATTTGTCGGACCTCGACTCAATTGCAGCCGCCTCGGACATCATCAAAGCAAATGCGTCGTTCATAGCAGGGGTCGTTCACAACGCTGGTGCGGTTACTCCTGTCAAACCAATTGAAGGTGCTGCAGCCGAAGAGTGGGCTCGAAGCGTCCATGTTAATTTGATTGGTGTGCAAGCGTTGACACAGCAGATTTACCATCTGCTTGGGGGCGAACAACAGAGTCGAATCACGACCATCTCGAGTGGAGCATCACTGCGGCCTATTGGCTCATGGTCGGCCTATTGTGTCTCAAAAGCAGGTCTTGACATGTGGTCCCGTTGCATGGCAGAGGAAGGCCGAGCACGCAACATCAGTTCCATTTCCGTCGCCCCAGGTGTTGTTGATACGGGTATGCAAGCTCAAATTCGTTCGACTCCATCCGAAGATTTCCCTTCGCTTCAATCCTTTATCGATCTTCATGAGCAAGGACATTTGGTGTCAAGTGGTGCTGTGGCTGGACAACTGATTTCACTGGTTTCTGCCCATTCAATGGAGCAATCAGGGCAACGTTTTGATGTTCGTGAACTCTAATTTTGAGCGTAAAAAGAGCGAAGGGTGATAAGCCAGCACCATAAGGGAGCAAATAGAGGGATTCTATGCCAGGAACAGACCGTGTTGAAATTCGCACCCTAAAAGTCGGACGATTTTGTGTCGTCGACGATGAAGCCTACAAAATTTTGAGCATCTCAAAGTCCAAACCAGGAAAGCACGGTTCAGCAAAGGCCCGTCTTGAATTGGTCTCACTTTTCTCGGCGAAGAAAATCTCTCACGTGGGAACAGTCACCGATAACATTCACGTTCCAATGATCGAAAAGGGAACCGCTATGGTCACCCACCTTGATGGAAATGAAGTTCACGCCATGAACATGAAGGACCACAGCATGATGATTCTTCCACTTGAAGACGGCATGAACATCGAAGCGGGTAAGGAAATCATGTGGATGGAAGCCCTCGACCGATTCAAGATTATCCGAGACCATTGATCCTCGTTTGTTGGCCTTTTCTTGAAAGGAAGGAACTTTGCCTCTTTGCGCTATTTGCCGGTAATGTATTCATAAGCCACCTGCGCTCTTGACCGTTTATGACCGCCAGCCAGACCGTATCTCAAGACGAGCCATTCTCTGTTGATGCAGCCCTGAAAGCGATGCCTGAAGCAGATAAAAAAGCGCTTCAAGGTTGGTACTGGTATGATTGGGGCAATCAAGCCTATGCACTTACAGTGATGACAGTTATCGCTCCTGCGCTGATGGCAAACTTGTACAACTTAGCAACAGGTACCCAATCTGGTGACGCCTTTTATGCGTACATCCTCACGGCATCAATGCTTCTTGTTGTCGTGACAGCACCTGCTCTTGGTGTCATTGCAGATAGGATGCCAATCAAGAAGAAGCTACTCAAATGGTACACCACTGTTGGTGTTATTTTTACCGCACTCATGGGTGCTGCACCATATTTCGGACCGGATGGTTATATCGTACTCGCTTTGTTGTATTCCATCGGTACTGTTGGTTTCACTGGTGGAAACGTCATTTACTATTCCTTCATGCCCTACCTCGCTGAAAAGCGTTGCATGGACCATGTATCAAGCCGAGGTTATGCCTACGGTTTCATGGGCGGTTCACTGTTGTTAATTTTCCATCTGATCATCTTGATGGGTCCGTTCACTTGGGATACGAACTTCCGCTTGGCAGCAATCTTCGTCAGTTCATCCTTGTGGTGGTGGGGCTATGGTTTCTTGATGTTCAAGTGGACTCCTGAGCCAGAGATTCCATCGCACATGGAATGGCAAGGTGTTGCCCATGCTACCAAGGTTGCCTATGCTCAAGTCGGGCGAACGTTCATGGAAATCAAGAAGTTCAAGGTACTCGCTCTCTTCTTGCTTGCATACCTTCTGTTCTATGACGGTGTTAACACCATTGCCAGTATGGCAAGTGCCTTTGGTGAATCAGTTTTGCGACTGAACCCTGCCATGAACATCTTCCTTTTGCTTACAGTAAACATTGTTGCGATTCCAATGACACTCCTGTTTGGTAAGTTGGCAAATGTCAAGGGTACAAAATTCGCTCTTATGCTCTCCTTGCTGATCTATTCAGCAGTCGCCGTTGTGGCTGCTGGTTTCTCACCGTTGGAAATGGAGCAGGAAAACGCCGTCGAAGATGCAGAGCGCTATGACTTCCAGTTCACTTGGGTCGAGTCGACAGAAGGCGATTCATATTACCAACTGGATACCCTCTACGATCGAGGCTATGAAGGTTGGATCGGCGAGTCTTCTGAGGGTGACGATGCCTTCAGAACAGCCTTTGAATCTAATTTCCCGACGCCTGATTACAGTGTAGAAGATGCCGGATCTAGCACCTTAGGTGCTGGTATTTTGGTCTGCCTCTTCATCTTGATTTTACTCGGATTGCTCGGCGGTGCCATGGTCTATATTCAAGGAATGGAACTCGGATTCAAAGGAGCTCTTCTCATCATGCTGGTTGTCTTGATTGGTCTTGTTGGTGCATCAATGCTTGCTGATGAAGCGACTAGCGCAGAAGAAGATATCAAACAAATCACAGCAACGGATGCCGCAGCAATTGTTTCTCAATTTGACATGAAAGAACACCGATTCTCGATTGTCTTTGTTGGAGGACCTGAAGATGGCAACGCTACCGTTGGTGACACGCACCCAAGCGTTGTGGATCAGGGTGGACCAGTCGACGGCTATGCAACGTTCATGCGAGACAATCTTTGGTCGCCATTAGGTATCGGTGTTTCCATGCAATGGATTATTCTCGGCTTGTTCGTTGGAATTGCTATGGGTGCAGCAGGAGCACAAGCACGCTCGATGTTCTCGATGTTGATTCCAGAAACCCGGACCTCAGAATTCTTCGGATTCTTTGGCTTCCTTGGCAAGTCCGCAGCAATGATTGGAACCTTCCTTTATGGTATAGCGAGTTCGACATTCGACAGTCGTGTTGCGATCCTAACAATCACCATAGTGATTCTAGCGGGTACGTATCTAACGAGCCGAGTCGACCTCGAAGAGGGTATCCGAGTGGCTGCAGAGGAAGATCGCATCGCTCGTGGCGAAGCACCCCCAACAATCGATATCAACCCAGCCGAGTGAGAGTGGCATCTTTTTGGTGCGCACGCGCTGAAAGCCCTCTATGAAGGCCTTCCAACTTGTGCAAACCATTGGCTCCATCGGAGTGATTGGGCTCATGGCTGTGGTGTGGGGCCTACCTGCTGGTCCAGCCATTATGTTCTATGGTTGGGCGAGTGAACTCCTTTCGCTTGATGGAGCCTGGGTGAACGCATTTTACACCGGAATCGTTGCCGCAAGCGCTGTGATCATCTACATGCTATGTTTGACTTTCTTTGCTGCCATACTTCAATTTGTACTGCATGTTCGTGTCAAAGAACATACGGTTGTGCCTTTGGAATCAATGACAACGATTCGTTGGGCTATTTGCGGTCAGGTTGGACGGTCCATTCGACCTTTCATGCAGCATCTTGTTCCATCATTCGTGGCCAATGCTTACTTGAGAATATCCGGAGCATCAATCGAAAAAGGGGCCCAGATAAACACCGCCCAGATCAATGACCCAAACCTAGTCACCATCCAATCAGGCGTTGTCATTGGAGGCACGGCCACTCTTAATGGCCACCTTGTCGAGCGGGGCGAACTCATTTTCAGTCCGATCATAATCGAAAAGAACGCACTCATTGGTACAGGTGCAATGATTCAACCAGGTGTGCGAATTGGCGAGGGTGCAGTGATTGCCTCTCGAGCTGTTGTTCCAAAGTACAAGGTCATTCCAGCCGGCGAGGTTTGGGGGGGCATTCCCGCACGTAAAATCAAGGATTCTTCGGAACGTTGAGTCTTCGCAGAGGTGTGCTGTCTCCCTTTTTTCACGCCCTTTCAACAGCAATGGTATTCAAGTGGTTATGACTAGGACACCATGTGCGCCATGCGCACGCTGGATGTGACCTACATGGGTGTCGAAAAATCTGCATACCGCCAGCCAGTTACTCCTCAAGGTCTCAAAGCCATTGAAAAGGGTACATTGACGTGGTTGGACGACGACATGTACAACAACCTCAACACAGGTGTGTTGGAGCAGTATCTCGAGGAAAAAAACCTCGAAGAATCGTTCGAAGTATCGCATTGGAACACAGGTAAGGTGCTCTATGGTATCGCAATCGGTGCGGTTTTTTCAGGCGTTACCGCCTACATCGGTCTCAAACTTGGGCTTGCTATTTCGGCTGCATGGTATATTGCTTACCTGCTAGGTATGGCCCTCAAGTGGTCACCATCTGAAGTCAACATCGCCACCTCTGCAACCACGGGTGCCACGCACGCTTCGACTGGTTTCATTTTCACCTTCCCAGCGATTTTCCTACTGGCCTCAGATGCAAGATATGAGTTGGCTACAGGCCCGCTGATCAGTAATGCCGATACATTCAATCTAGCATTCGTTGGTATTGTCGCCAGTATGTTTGCAGGTTTCCTCGGGATCATGTATTTCATTATCTTCAGGAGGGTTTGGCTGGTTGAGGATCCATTGCCACTTCCTGGGTTCGAAGCGACTCTCAAGATGTTGGATATCGCTTCAGATGTAAACACTGGTGCGGTCGAACATGCCCGTGAATCATTGAAAACCATTGGTGTATGGACCGGTTTGACCATGTTGGGATTATTCCTTGTTGAATACCCCTTGATTTGGGTCAATGATCGTAAGCTTGCATTGCTCGATTTCCTAGCTGAGACCTTAGCCGTTGGTGATTATGGGCTTGCCTCATTCTATTCCAGTGGTAAGATTCACCAACCTTCTGGCATCGATTCAGATGGCATTTCTCTTGGCTACACCCAATGGAGCGAATCAACCTCTTGGAACCCGTTTGCCTACACGTACATCGGGATTGCCCTAACGCCTTCGATGTTCGCCATCGGTTGGTTCATGAAAACCCGAGTTGCCTTCTTGGTCAACCTCGGTACCCTCGTAGGTTGGTTCTTCCTAGTGCCACTTGTTGTCTGGTTCAACTTCCCAATCTATGACGCAATGTCTCAATCCAGCGTACCAATTCAATCTTATGCATCAGGTGACGGCGCTGCATTGCAAATGATTGCATTCAGTAAATCTGTCCGTACCATCGCTATCGGTTCGATTGTCGGTGGCGGAATGTTTGGTCTTGCTAAGATGTACAAGACCTTCCTCAACATCTTCACAGACATCGGTTCTGCGTTCAAGGGTGAAGGCAGTCAAGAGTACATGGAAGGCAAGGGTTGGTATGAATGGCCACTCAAGCACATTCCAATCTTCATGGGAATTACATTCTTTGCCATGCTGGTTATATTCACTGTTGGAGGCTTCTCAATCCTTGCCTCGCTCGTGTTTGCTACAGTACTGATCATGACAACCTTCCTGCTCGGTGCCATCGCCGTGCGGGTCATGGGTGAAACAGGTATTGAGCCAGTTTCTGGTACGTCGTTTATCGTTCTCTTGATGCTGCTTGGTGTCTTCCTCAACTTCCAAGACTTGCTCGATTTGAACACTCAGGACGCAGTTCTTCTCGGTCTGGTTGGAACAACGGTCTTCGGCTCGGCAATTTCAATGTCTGGTACTGTGATTGGTGATTACAAAAACAGCCTCTACATCGGAAATCGCCCGTATCACATCTCAAAAGGTAACATCATGGGTGTGGTACCCGGTGCCATTATTGGTGCAGGTGTCGCCATCTTCCTATCGAAGCAACTTGCTGACGGAAACATCTCCTTGATGGCTCCTCAAGCGAACGCCTTCGCAACGTTCTCAGTTATTTTTGCTGAAGGCCAAGGTGACTTGTACTTGCTCGGACTTGGTTTCTTACTCGGTATGTTTGTCGAATGGGCCACAGGCATGGGTACCTCCTTCGGATTGGGTATGTACCTTGATGTACCTCACACTCTACCAATGCTGATCGGTGGTGTCGCTCGGGATTCATGGGAAGAAAAGCGCTTGACACCTCGTATTGAAGCGATTAAGGAGAAAGAAGGTACGACGGTAGCAGAAAAGCAACGAGCGTTGATCTTACTTGGAACCTTCATGGTGGCAGCTGGTCTTTTGACTGGTGAGGCCTTCTTTGGGACGGAATCAAGCATCTTGTCCTTCATTGATACCTTGGTTCCGAATCCCGATTCTACCAGTTGGTACATCGGTCGAATGGTTGGATTTATCGGTCTCAATGTGGCCATCGGTGGCGGAATTTACCTGCTCTTCAAGCGTGCTGGCGTGATTGGTACCTCCAATTCACTTGATGCAGTGCTCGAGGATTGAGCGTGATCGCATGACCTCAACCAAGCCCCCGCTATGGGTTTGGGTGTTGCTGGTCTCTGCGGTGTTTGGTGTTTCAAGTGCAGGGGCCTTACTACAGCAGATTGACCTCGATCCTTTGCTCAAGGCCTCATATCGTTTGCAATTGACTGCAGTTGTCCTCTTACCATTCGCAGTGGTCCAGTGGAATCAGCAATCAACTGAGATCAAAGCACGATTATTTGAGAAGCGGACGTTGCTTATTCTTGGATTGAGTGGTCTTGCTTTGGCGATGCACTTTGGAGCATGGGTTGCTAGTCTGAAGTACACCACACTGACTCATTCTTTGCTTTTTGTCACCGCACATCCATTGATTGTTGTTGCAGGTATGTTCGCATTTGGTCTATTCCTTGCTGGTGTTCGACAACCAACTCAGCGTGAGTTATTTGGTGCAGTCATCGGTTTTGCTGGAGCAGCACTGACACTGCTGGATGAGGGCACTCAACAAGGCGAAAATACGGTCACGCTTTTAGGTGATTCACTGGCGCTTTTCGGTGCGTTAACAGTGGTTGGCTACATTGTCTGTGGACGTATTCTTCGTTCTTGGATGCCTATTTTCCTCTATGCATTTCCAGTCACGTTTCTTGCAGCAATTCTCCTATTACCAGCCTCGATGTTGGTTGAAGCAGACTTTGCAACATACGGGGTTTTTGGATGGCTTGATGGGTCATTTTTCAAATGGTTCTTGGCGTTGGCATTGATTGCAGGTCTTTTGGGTCATACCGGTCTGAATACATGTTTGAAGTACTTCTCACCTCTGGTTATTTCTGCCTGTGTGACGCTTGAGCCTGTCATTGGTTCATTCATTGGCTATGCTCTTTTTGACACTGATTTGCCAGGTCGTTGGACATGGCTTGGTGGAGCGGTTTTGATGGTTGGTTTGCTGCTCATTGTAACCGCAACATCTCCTATGGATGATACGAACCCTCAAACATCAGAAGCCATCGAGCAGGAGTGAAGACCATGGTCAATCAAACTCCTGATGGCGGCTGGCTGCTACTGACCAATGACGACGGTATCGAAGCTCCAGGCTTCAGAATGCTTGCACAAGCCCTGAACAATGCCGGTCATTCCATTATCGCTTTTGCTCCATCTGAAAACAATTCGGCGGCAGGCATGAGAATCAACCTCATGAAACCAATGAAATTGAGGCCACGTAACGATCTCATTCCAACCTGGGAACTTGACGAATCAAAAGCGGAAGTTCGTTTATTCGAACTTGACGGTACTCCATGTGATACGATGATTGTCGCTCTTGATGGTGGCATCGAACATGTGGCTCCTGGCGTGGTTCCACGCCTCGTTGTTTCAGGGGTGAATCTCGGGCCAAACATGTCTCAAGACTCCTATCATAGCGGGACGATGGGGGCTGCTCGAGAAGCAGGCTTGTACGGCATGCCAGCTCTTGCATCATCACTGGGTTCCTTCGAACTTGACGGCATGGAGGGCGCAGTGAAAGCAACGGTCGATTTGATCGAGGAGGCGTTGAAGGCGCTACCTCTCACTCCAGAAAATCTTCGCCGCCCTCATGTCGATGTCTCCGCCAGCCATCTGACTCGTTGGCCGGAGACTCCGGCCACCCCTGCTTGGGCAGACGATCCAAAAGGAGCACTACGCACAGCATTCCGTCATGGGGAACTCATGCTCAATCTCAATGTGCCACCGGTATGGGATGGCTCTGTGACGACCACACGTCTTGGAATGCGTTGGTACCGCAATGCCGTGAGTTTTGGTTCGATTGAAGAAGACGAAACCGCCCTGTTCACCATCGGTGGAGCAACCATCGATCACAGCCCAGTGCATCAGAGTGATTGCGACGCAGTTGATTCTGGCCAAGCCAGTGTAAGTTGTCTCCCTGTTTGGCCACAAACACATCCACTGGCTTTGGATGACGGCCTGCTCAAATGGGTGTTAGAGTCGTCAGAAGGTGGCTATCCAGCATGGCTTCATGCCTAGTCGAGATTCAATTCAACCCCTTCATCAAGAAGGAAATGACAAACGCCAACGGCCATGTGTCCTTGCAACCACATTTCACCAAGCGAACGTGAAACCACTGTGTCTTTGATTTCCTCAGGCAACGGTTGGTCATCACTCAGCACAAAGGCAAGGTCTTGCCCGTGAATTGTAAAATCTCCTCGCTGACCGGAGGCATGCGATCGTGGTTGGCTTTGTGTGGGCAATATTGCGTCTTGAGCCCAAAGGCGAGGTGCATCTGCATCGAGTGCGATCACCGTAGAACTTGTCCACTCTGCGAGTGTATGTGTGATATCACCGCCCGAGTCATAGATTCCTGCCGAACGCTCAATCCAGTGGCCTCGGGCTGGTGTTGGCAGTTTAATCACCTTGGCAATCTGTCCAGCGACCGCGCGCTCTTCTGCATGAACACCCTTCAATTCCGCACCGATGAACTTGATGCGACGGGCTGGACCTGGTCCACCCATAAGATGGAGCACCACTTCAGCATCGTGACGTAGGCCATGACTTGTCAAGAGGCTCGACATCAAAGCCCTCACAAGGACATCCATCCGCCCAGCAGCGCCTGCCATGTCGTTGAGTGGGAGTTTACCTTGCGCCATAGCCCTGTGGCCAATCACAGCAAACCTACGCATGGTGTTCACTACCGTTCTATGAAGGTACGAATCGCATCGCACATCTTCTCTTCATCTTCGAGAATGAAGTGGCTTCCGTAGGCATCGACTAGGTAGCCTCGTGGCTTATTTTCGTCGCCGAGGTCTTCAAGCCGATTTGCGATGACGGCTGTCATACCAGCCTTTTCGATTTGTGCTGTGGCACGGTAGATGAGGTCCTTTTGCTTGATTCCTGATTCAAGTTTGAATCCGATCCTGACTGCGTCCTTGCAAGGTTCTTTGAGGGCTATAATATGCTTCTCGCTTTCGACTAAATTGACATCGAGTCCGCCTTGTTGACTGGCAATTTTTCCTTCAGCAGGCGAATCCACCACATAATCAAGAACAGCAGCAGCATGAATCCATGCATCGATTTTATCGTTCGACAGTGCCCTTAGTTCATCAAGCATTAGTTTTGGTTCAACAGCCCGAATGACGAGAGGAAGCCATTCTGGTTGGGTGGCTGTAGTGATTCCAGCCACGCATGTAACATCGTGCCCGTGCAGGTAAAGGTCATTGGCCACGGCAAAACCTGTTGTGCCACTGCTGTAATTTTGAATGAAACGAACATCATCGATGGGAGAACGTGTCGCACCGAGGGTCACAACGATGGACTTACGCAGTGGTTTTTTGCTGTTCACTAAATGACAAAATGTGGCAACTGTAGTCTCATGATTGGGTGTTTTACGCTTCCCTTCCGCTTCTTCACCCCAGAGCACATTGATGCCCTCTGACCGAGCTCGATCTACCAGATCACTCGTGATTGGATCATTCGCCAAATCAATGTGCATGCTTGGCACCATCATCACCGGTGTGCCTCGACTTCGTGCGACGCTAAGCGCCATCAACAAGGGACCATTTTGTAGGCCATGTAGGTAGGAAGCCAAGGTGTCTCGTGTTGTAGGCACAACAAGAACTCCATCAGCCGTGCTGAGTGCTTCCATATCGCCATCCCAATCTGTGATGACTTCCCCTTGTGTCGCCCAACGGACTGCCAACGGCGTGATGATGCGCTGGGCTGCAGCGGTCATGATGACTGTAATTTCAGCTCCTTGCCGCCTCAACTCTCTAGCAACTCGCACGGTATCAACAGCTGCTATGCCGCCGGAAACGCCCAAAACCACACGTCGTCCTGCAAGGGCAGAGCCTCGCACTTCAACGTCAGTATCACGTACCGCCATGGTTGGTCCACTATGCACACGAACATGATTGCTTCGGCGCAGGACGCACAACGACGAGGGTGTAAGAAAGCATACCCTCAAGGCAGGCAAGTCCGTGGTTTTGTCATGGCCGGGAACCGCGGGGACGAACTTGTAGTCGCAGGGATGCGACCACAGCAGTTCCTTGGAAGGGGCAACCCCTATGACCCAATCCACCGTGGGACAACACTCATTCTTTTCATTGACAGTTTGATTATTCTGTTCGTGATTTATGCCCTTTCAACCATCCTCGCTCCGTCGATCGTTGAAGTTTCACTTGGCTTGAGTGCAGCCCTTCTCACAATGAACTGGCTTGCCTATCGCAGGAAATCAAAGTTAGCTTATTGGTTTGCTCCAGTCATCATTGGACTTGCCTCTCTCTTCTTCTTGTTTGAAGCGTTGAGCATGCTCTGGATGGGGAGTTATTTTTTCGCATTCCTCATGATTTGGGCATGCTTTAGCTCAGTTCGGCGGGTCATGACACACTTCCACCCTGGTTACCGCCATGCCTATCATAGCACGACCGAAATTATTCCCGATCTTCCACTTGAACCTGGCGAAATGTATGCTGCATGCCCGACATGCCTTGCTGTCCTCGCAATTCGCCCAGCTATGCTTCATTCAAGCGACAGGTGTCCACACTGTCAAAGCCAACTTGTGAGCGATGAACTCAGTGCAAAGTACGAACAAGAGTAAGCTGCGTTTGCTGATTCAAAACTTCGGTTTGACGAACACAGTTGTGGCGTTCTCCAAATCGATGTCGTCATCAACGTCATCATTGGCTTCTTCTGTGTCCACCAATACTTCATCAGATTCGGAAGCTTGTTTCGGTGAGGATTTCACCTTCTTTCCTTTCTCTAAACGATTGATTTGTTTCTGCATCATTTCGAATTCGATTTCCATATCGTCCATCAAATCTCGCATTTCTTCCAT
>MDSV01201919.1_pt1 | contig 11493 bp, 14 predicted proteins | sample 810851 | NCBI WGS metagenome assembly MDSV01 (sample SAMN05326640, study PRJNA326480) | marine metagenome | isolation source: seawater | place: Atlantic Ocean: North East | collected 2012 | reverse complement strand
TGTGTATGGGAAGATAATGTTCCTATGTTAAAGGACCAATTGTTTATGTTAGCACACCAGCATAGAAAAATACTTAGACTTGTTGATAAGGTAGATTATGTTATTACAGACTCACCTGTGATGTTAAGTGGCATATATAGAGAACTATATGACGGTCCTTTATATAGTGACCTAATAGATAAACTTGCTCGTGAATGCTATGACAAGTATGAAAACATAAACTTTATGTTAGAAAGACCACAGCAGTTTGAACAAATAGGCAGAGCACAAAATTTTGATGAAAGTGTTGATATAGATAATGCAATTTTAGAAATGTTTAAAGATGAAAAAATTCCTTTTTTTCATTTAAAGGCTCCATCAATACAAGATGATCCTTTTTATGTTGCTGTAGACGTTGCATTTGAATATGTACAAAAACGTAGTAAAAAATGAAGTTAATTGTAAGTGGTTGTAGTTGGAGTAGTAGAGATAGGAACTGCCCAGGTATAGAATTTGGACAATTAATTGCTGATCATTATGGCTGGCAATACGAAAATACTGCTGTTATAAGTGCAAGTAATTTTATAATTAGATTACAGATACAACATGCAATAGAAAATTTAAATCCAGACTTTATGATTATAAACTGGACTAATCCTGCAAGAATAGAGTGGAATTTTGCAGGTAAGGAATACGATCCTTTACAAGGAATAAAGCAAGTAACTTATGCAACAGGCGAACATTCGCCCGACGATGAGCTTCATCCTGCTGGAGAACTAATAGACCCTACAATAGCATTTAGTACATTCCAGAGTTTATTTTGTGAGGACCTTAATTTAAATTTTAAGGAAGTATGTGAAGTTTATCCTATAATGTCTAGCACTTGCAATGAACAGAACTGGAAAGCATTAAGACATTACTATACTAATTTGTACGATACTGCTCTAGAGTGTCATAAACAAATATACATAATGCAAAGTGCAATTCACGAATTAGAAATGCACGGCATACCATATCTAATGAGTCCTAATACTTTAGACTTTTTACACGATTTACAGACATTACGTGGAGAAACAGACCCACAAAAAATTTTAAAGGATAGTTATTATCCTTTTTGGGATATGATACCAGAAAAAAATAAAATTGATGGTGTTGCGAGTATGCTATCAGAAGTTGATGGCAATTTGTATGCAAGTTATGATGAAAATCCAGGACGTTTTCTTAGTAGTCACATATCCCCACTTGCACATAGAGCCTATGCAGAAAGATTAATATCCAGTATTAATAATTTGGTTGTATAAATCTATAGAATGTCTTCTTGGTAATGTCATTAAATGACTTCTATTATGCTCTAAAACTTTATACATATTTTGTATCATATCTAAAAAATCTTTATGCTCTAATAAAGATAATTCTTCTACAATAGTAATAATTTTATCTGAACGTTTATCAAAGTCTGTTTCAGTATCATAACTTTCGTCCCACCAATCGCTAAAAGTTTTAAATCCTAACTCATGTAAATGGGCTAAACTACCAGGCATTCCATTTATTATAAAAGGCTGTAAACAGGCAATTGGTTTAAATGTTTTTTCATTTATAAACATATGGTGTTTGTCATAATTAAATAAACTTTCATTTACCACTTGTACATAACTAACTTGTTGCAAATGCCAATTTAAAATACTAACTAGATTAGGCTCATCTAAACCTAATTTTAAGTCATATTCTAAAGGCAACATATTAACTAATTCTGGATATTGCTTGTTATAAAAATCTAAGTCATATTCATCAGGCATACCTAAAGTACATAAAATATCTGCATTATTTTTAAATGCATTAACAAATTTAAATCTGTTTTCGTCAGGTCGTCTATTAAAACTTGCAATTTTATACTCACGTTCTTTAAAATTTTGCTTTTTTTCAAACACTAAAACGTCACTATTGTCTGCTATAGGATGTAAACAGGATCTGCCAACTTCAATAACAAATCTGTTAAAATATAAGTCTAATTCATGCCTATTATAGGGATTTCCATCTATGTATAAATAGGGTTTTTGTATATTATATGTGCTTAGAGTGTTGTTAATTACTGTTTTGTACATGTCGAACTCGTGTTCTATACTGTTATTTCTGCTCTCAAAAGTATAATCAAAGAGCAATAAACACTTGTCATTCTGTATGTCTTGTAACACTTTATCGCTTATATCGTACACATACTCTGCGTCTAACATAGCAGTTATTATTAAATGGTATATATACTTGCCTGAAATATTGCTTATATCAGTAGAAACAAAGTAATCTGTGTTGCCAAAACATCTACTAAGATTGTCTTCCATAGTCAATCTATTGTTATTGTCATAACCAATATAAATTTTCTCCATGCATATATTTAAGTAAATACTAATATGAAATTAGTAGTTTGCGGTTGTAGTTGGAGCAATAGAGATTATACATATCCTGATACAGAATATGGTTATTTTGTATCTGAGCACTTTGGCTGGGAGTATCAAAATATTGCAAGAGTAGGTGGCAGTAACTTTAATATAAGATTGCAAATAGATTATGCTATAAAAAATCTTAATCCTGACTTTATAATTGTTAATTGGACAACACCAGATAGATTTGATTGGAATCATAGAGGTAAACTATATGATGTAACTAAAGGATTAGAGCAGTCAGATTATGATGTTGACAAGTTTACAACAAACGAGTGGAATCATCCATGCTATCCTGATATTGATCCTACAATAATGCATCAAAGTATAACTGGTTTAGTTTCTTTACAAAATTTAAACAGAACATACGAAGAAGAATGTGTATGGTGGGATTATTTGCCATATCATATGAATAAAAGACAATGGGAAACTATGCGTCAATTTTATTTGCATTTATATGATACTGATTTAGAGGCCCACAAACAATACTATATGATGGAAAGTGCTGTAAATCAGATGCAACGTGCAAATGTAAAATTCTTGTTTTGTCCAAATACATTTAATTGGAAACAAAACATACAAGAAAGATATAATTTAAAAGATCAACACAAACACGAATATTATATTGAAGGGTTTACTTATGATTTTGTACCAGAAGATAATTTGCAATTATATAAAGGAATAGCAGATGCATTACAATATGATTTTGAAACTATGGAAGACCCTGTAGGTAATCCTGATCATAATCATTCACACCATTTAAGTGCTTATGCCCAAAAGAAATGGGCCACTGACATAGCAATACCTAAAATTACTAAAATTGTAAGTTAAATCCTATTTGATATATTTCTCTATCGTCTGAATCTAATTCTGCATTTAAGTAAAATACACCAAAAGAATGATTAATACCAACTTTACCAACAGTATTATCTCTTTTATAGGCATAACTTAAATTACTGGAATCTAAATTAGGATTATTAGAAAATACTATATCTATTTTTCTTGTTTCATAGTATTCAGCACCAAGTGTTAAAAACGTAGTGCCTAATTTTGTAAAAAATACCTTATTTAAATCTGCAAACAATGTTATAACACTCATATCGAACTCATCAACATGGACGTTAAATTGACTTTTCTCTTCTGTAAACTCTTTTATAGTGATGTAGTGCATAGTGCTACCAAATGTAGAGTATAACGAGTTATTAAAACTGTAAGTCCACTCTAAAAACGTATTAATAGATTCAGATTCTAAGTTTGCTTGTCCTACACCATACCATTTTGTTTCATTAAAACCTAAAAAGTTGTTTGTACTATAACTAACACCAGTATGATAATTTTGCCCCTCATAGTCTAAACCTATAACAGTACCGTCATTTGCACCAGAATAGTCTGCAACAAACATACCTATACCATTATCATTGCTGTAACTATAACCAACCATATTTGTATCTTGTATTTGTTTACCAAATACCCTATTGCCCTTACTTTGCTTTCTTAGATCATTAAGTATCATTGTGCTATCAAAAATACTGTTAGCATAACCTAAAGGTTTTGTAGTTATATCATGTTGCATTTCTGCTAAAGGCGGATCTAAAACTTGGAAAAAGTCTGTTGTACATACTGTATCTGCATCATTGCAACTAACAGTACTTCCTATAAAGTCGTATTGGAACTTTCCGTCTATCTCAACTGGCCATAATACTCTATCCTCATCTAAATCAATAAAGTTGTCATAAAATGTCCAAGTACCATCTCCATTATTAATTAAAACATAAGTTGTAGAATTTGTATGAACAATATCTAAATCTCCATCATGGTCAAAGTCTAATATATTAATTTTACCCTGGCCATTACCAATGTTACTACCACCTGTCTCATATTTAGAAATGTTAGGATGTAACGATGTAGTTACATCAGTAAAACTTGTACCATTTATATTTTTAAAAAACTGTAATATAGTGCCTTCATAGTTTGGTTCAAATCGTGTTGCGCCTAGTATTATATCTAGCCAACCGTCATTGTCGAAATCTATCAATTCCATGTCAACAGCAAGTCCATTTGCTCCGTACCAATTAGCAGGTAATTCTATAGTGCCTCTATTACGCCAATCATTGTTACCGTCATTTAGAAATACTGCACCTGCACTATTATCTGAATAGCCATATTGACTAGCAAATGCAGGATTAAACCAACCTACTGCAACATCTCCAAATCCATCATTATCAAAGTCTCCAATTGCGGCCGTTGTTGCCCATAATTGATTACCATCTGCTAAAGGTTGCGGTACATTAAAGTTTGTGTTTGCAGTAAAGTTACCTAAACCGTCGTTCATTAGCATAACCCAAGGTAATGGTTCATTACAACCGTCACAACCTGCATAACTGCCGTCAATCATATATCCTAGTTGAGTACTATCAAATATAGGCAAAAATATGTCTAAATCTCCGTCATTATCTGCATCTCCGTAGTCTGCATCATGTACAAAAATTCTGCCTATATGCTCTTGGAAAAACATATCAGGCAAATTGCTTATTGCTTTGTTCTCTAATTTGCCATTATTACTAAGATACAATATTCCTGTATCATAATAATCGCTAATTCCATCTCCATTAAAGTCTGCAACAAGCATACCATTAGTATAACCTTCTGCACTACCGCATGATAAGTTTAATACGTCTGTTTTGTTTTTACCGTCACTAATACAAGGAAAAACACCGTCTGCAAATATACCTGGTGTTAATGTAAAATGACCATTGCCATCGTTTATCCATGCCATTAAGTGTGCATCAGGGTTCCAGGACTCTATACCTGCATAAGACCCCACAGAGAACATGTCTACGTGCCCGTCTCCGTTAAGGTCTGCTTCTATCCATACTGCATTGCCACTCCAAGCACCAGGTTCTACATAGCCATCATTTGTATCACTTCCTGTATGTTGTCCAGAAACAATCTTTCTTAAAAAGCCATAATCAGCAATTTTATATTTGTCATTACTAATAAAGTCTGAACTAGGTTGAAAGGGTGCAGTAGTATATGTTACACTTACACCGCCAAAGTTATCCCAATTATAAGAAAACTCATCAAACAGATATCTTTCGTCTGTTTCTGTTGGTGTTGTAGGTGGTGTTACTACTGGCTCTGGTGCTTTACTTCCGCCACTACTTGCACAGGCGCCTAGTAAAAATACCAGTATTATACTAGCAATATTCTTTGACATGCTTACAATGACCTCTATATGTAAAACCTGGACAAGTGCAAGTTTTCTTTTCAGTATCTACTAGATAAACATTGCCTTTGGAACCTGTAACTTTTATAATATGACTTTCAAGTTCTTCTTCACGTTCGCCTATTTTAATAAACTTACGTCTAGATTTGCTAAATTGTGTGCTGGGCACATTAAGAACTTGTACCTCAGATTTTTTGTTTGGTTGATATGCAACTAATTTTCCAGCACTATTAATATGATAAATTCCGTTATTTACCTTATATTTGCCCCAATCAGTTACTTCTTGTAGTATCTCAATCATATGTCACTCCTAACATTTACTATATATTATAGCAAATTTATACGATTTGTCAACTAATCTTCTTGGAAATACTTGTCTAAAAGTTTGCTGGATTGCTTAGATATTTTGTTTTGTATAACGTCTAATTCAACTAATATTTCTACTTCTTCTACAAGTCTATCTACATCAGTTTGTTTTAGTAACCAATTTAAGTCATCAATTACAACGTTATTTTCTATTACAGATATTTCTGCTTCTGTACCATCGTCATATCTTAGTGTAATAAGACTGACAAATTCGGCAGGAATTTCCTGAGTAAATATCTCACTCAGGAATCCATTGATCTTTTTGGATCTGTTCTTCGAACGCCCGAGTACAATTATTCGAGCTGGTCTCTTGGACATTACTAAGATGCTTTAGGTGGTCTTCCTGGTCCTTTTTTAGGTGCCAGACTAGGATCTAAATCATAAGCGGCTTGTTTCTTAGCCTCTGCGTCGTCCATCATTGCTTTCGCATCACCTTCAATTAATTCTGCTTGTTGCAGTAATCCTTGTGCTCTGGATTCATTAGATGATTCGTCTGCCTGTTGCTCCATAACCGCATCAGGATTTGCTTCAGTATTTAAAGGAGGATTAGAATTATTATCTAACTTCTGAATCTCTTTATTTACTTCTGCAAGTGCAATTTTATCAGTAGGTGTAGGTGTTAAGAACACTAAATCACTTGATACTTTAATAAGTTTTTTAGTAAAGTGTAAGTCATTAAGCATGTTACTGCCATCTGTAAATTGTCTTCTGCTTAGAACTTCTGATATAGAATTAGATTCTTGAGCTTCTAAACTTTGTACAACATTCATTAAATCATCATGTTTTTGATCTTCTAACGAAGTTGTTTCAACAATTAAGCAATTTTCAGGTTCGTTTGGAACTTCTCTAAAAACTACTACACATGGTTTCTCACCATATTTTCCTACGTGTTTTAATACTGCCATTTTATTCTCCTTCAGGAGCCTCTGCTGGTGCTTCTGATTCTGCTTCTGCTTCTTCATTAGCCTTGTTTTGCTCTGCAACAAAATTTAAGAAAGTACTTAATTTATCAAATACTGCTCCTACTTGCGAGAGCTCATTACCTCTAAAGGCGCCTCTTTGTGATGCAAGGTCTACAATTTGTGCTAATACTTGTAGATCTTGTAAACCAATGCTTTCAGGGACTTCAGTTCCTTCAGCCTCTGGTGCTTCTGTTTCTGCAGGTGCAACATTTTCTACTGCTTCTGCTTCTGGTTGTTTATTATCAGCCATTTAAATTTCTCCAATTTTAAAAAATTATATACCACTATTTAACACTATACTTAACTAGTGCTTCAAAAAAATGGTCTATTTTGTAGTTTTATCTAACCCATTTACTATGTTATAGTAATGGTAAAAATTTTCCTTATCCATAGGACTTGCAAAGTACACATATATAGTTTTATGTCCAAAAACATCTTCTATATCATAGTAAACCAAGTCTTCAGGGACTTCTTTAAGGTAATCCAGTACCGTATCTAGTAACGAATCCTTATCAGATATCTTAAAAGAAACGTCTGTTCCTTTTACTTTTGTATCTTTTTCGATTTGTACTCTAACTTTATTTCGTAACATATGGACAAATAACTCGTTTCCGTGTAAATTTGCCCAGTCCTCACGAGTGAGAATAGAGGTGTAATTAATCGTCATCTCTAGTATATGGTACTGTAATACCAAAAGGTGCTACAGGAGTTTTACCTCCGTAACCTGATCCATGTACAATAAACAATGTATCACAATAGTTTTCATCGCCCCAACTACCCCAAGGATAACCGTCAGTAAACATAATGTGCTTCTTAGGAACAATACCTGCTTCTTTCATGTAATCAAACACACAATCGAACTCAGTACCGCCACCGCCTTGAATATCATACTCCATAAACTCTTCCATATTATGAGGTGTAAATGTTACTGGATTATGTACTTCAGTATCAAAGCAGAATAAATGTATTCTAAAATCGTTATACTGATCCATAATACCTTTAACTTCTGATAAAAAGTCACGTAGCATTTCGTCATATATGGAACCTGATACGTCCATGGATATTGCAACATCTATAGTTGTTTCTCTGTCCATTCCTGGCAAGTAAAAACCTTCATTAAGTCCTTTTCTGCTAGGATTCATCATAGTGTAATCACTTTTAATAACACTTTGAATTTGCATAGCAATTAATTGTCTCCAATCAAGTTGTGGATTTAATAAATGATCTAATGCTCTTTTTACACCGCCTGGTAAGTTACCGGCACCTGCCGCCTTGGCGGCTTGCATAGTAGCATTTTTAAACTCCTGAGAAATTTGTTCTTTTTCTTCAGCAGTATATTTTGCAGGGCCATCTTTATCGCCACCCTCAGAGTTGGCTTCTCCTCCATCTCCTTGAGCACCTTCGTCGTCTCCTTCTTCTCTGTCTAAATGCACATCAAAGGATTCAACTTCAATAACTCTGCCTTCTTCTTCTGCTTGTTTGAACAAGTCATCATAAATTTCTTCTGATACCATACCTCTGTATTTCCAATCAAAACAAATTTGCACTAATTTAATCTCCTCTCCAATTTTAGCATCAATCAAATCAGCATTAATAACATAGTCATTTGCAATATTCCATAATCGAGGGTCTCTGTTACCACGTCTATTGACGTCAAAATGGTCATAAACACAATGTAATACTTCGTGTCCTATACCAAATACAATCTCTGCATCGCTAAGAGCGGCAACAAAGTTCCTGTTATAGTAAAAGTATCTGCCGTCAGTAGCAAGTGTAGGACACCATTCTGTAGCATCTTTAAATCTAAGCCTAGTAGCCAAGTTACCAAAGAAAGGTGCAGAAATTAACATTTCTATTCTTGCTTTAATAAGTTTATCTTCTATTTGCTCAGATGTTAGATCAGTTGCAGGTATTTCAGTTAGAGCCTTTGCTACTCTATCTTTCGCTGTTTCCTGTCTTGCTTGTTTTGTATCTGACATTAGTTACTCCTTAATTTAACTATACATATATTATAGCAAAAAACTGTTTATTGTCAAGCCTTTTATAAAAGAAAATCCGCTTTTAGAACTGACTTGCCCACATTGGACAAGTACTAGTCTACTCTAATGCTCATTATAAACTAAAAAAATCCCCCAGTTGCCTGGGGGACGAAACTAGAGATTCTTAGGTAGGGAGTAACATAGGTAGGTCTCTAGTTTTTGATCTTGCCTCTCCCTTAGGCTATATACTTCGTGTACCTCTCACTAAATGTTTTATGAAGTTCCTTGTCAAGGTCAGTTCTTACATTGAACCTAATTTGATAATCCTTCATTATAGTTTTGAATAAAAACACAACCATTTCTGGTTCAAAGTTGTCATAACTAAATTTAACAACATTGTTGAGTGCTTTTCTAAACTTGTCGTCAATACCTGCATCTTTAAACATTTCATTAAGTTCATATGCAAGTCCAACAACAAGTGAATACTTGGCAGATATTTCTTTAGACAGTTTAGTGTCTAGTTTTTTAACTTCTCCGCCAATAATTTGTTCAGGGTTAGGAAGTTTAGAAGCAATCTTTCTGTGTTCTACAAACTTGATTGCCATTCCTTCTCCAATAGCACCTGCTATCTCGGCCTTCTGTTCAAATGCTTCTGCATTGTCGAAGCCATCTGCTTCTAACATCTCACTTACAAAAGTCCAACTTCTTGGTGTTGCAAATGATTGTGAACTACTTTTTGCATCAAAGTCAAAAAGATCGCCTTTAGAGAAACTTAAATAACCTATCACATCAGGATGTACACTATTTTGCATAGCCCATTGTGACCAGTCTTCAAAGTTTACTTCCATATTAATATGTCTAAACCTGTTAGCCAACGGTGCTGGCATTCTGTAAGTGACACCTCTGTCAGTCTCACGGTTACCTGCCGCAATAATTTTTACATTATCAGGCAATTTGTATTGTCCAATTCTTCTGTTCAATACTAATTGATAAGCCGCCGCCTGTACACTAGGAGGTGCTGAATTTAATTCATCTAAAAACAGTACCACATTGTCATACTCATCAGCAAGATCTTGACTAGGCAAGTCGCTTGGCGGACTCCATTCCATTGTGTTGTTTTCAGGATTTCTAAAAGGATACCCTCTTAGGTCTGTTGGTTCTAAAAGAGCCAATCTCATATCAATCATTAATGAATTACCTAGTTCACCTTGGTCAACTAGTCCTTGCACTAACTCTGATTTACCAATTCCAGGTGCTCCCCAGATAAAGATTGGTCTGTTTACTTTTAATGCTCTAAGAATGATTGGTTTTACATTCTTTGCTCTGACGTTTAATGTTTCCATATTAGTTACTCCTTAATTTAACCTATACAAATAGTATAACAAAAAATTGATCTAAGTCAAGCCTTTTCTGAATATAATTTAGAAAAAATTACTTTTTGCTCTTCGAGGCTGTGTGGCTCCTCATTATATGCAAGTCTTTCTTCTGTATTAATAGATGACCATAAACTAAAATTACTTTCATATGATGAATCTTCATCGTATGTAAATTGATATGGTCCTGCGTCTTTAAAAATCATGTTATCTCCTAACTTTAAAACTATTATACACTAAACAGCAACTTTGTCAAGTCAAAAAAAAGGGCACTAAAAGTACCCTTTTGTTTTAAGTATTATCTAAGATTAGACAGTACCGTTAGCCATTGCTTTGTAACCAGCGGCAATTACAGCTCTTGAAGGTGTACCTAAACGGTAAACATTTCTGCTTCTGCCTTTTGTGTCAGTTACAGTATTAAGATAGATTGAAAAACCTTTAAATCTTAATGCTTGGATAACTGCTTGTGGGTTACCTGCTCCGAATTGAGCTCTAAGTTGAGCAGAACTTAAAGTTCTACCTGACTGAAGTGCTGATAGCACTTTGGCTTCTTTAGTAGTAGTTGTTGTCATATGACTTCTCCTATTTTTACTTACTTATTTGAAAACCTAGTATTATTACTAGATATGTCAACTATTATACACTAAAACAGGATATTGTCAAGCCTAAATTACATCAATAAAGGCCGAAATATCAGAACCGTTTATTTTAAACCATGCAGAATCTTCTTGATCGTAAAAAACCATCTTCTTTTTAGTAAAGTAATATGGCCATTTCATTTGTTGGTCTAAAATAAGATACATTTTAGGAGTTGGGTTTACACTATGGCTATAATCATATGCAGTAAATTGTCTTTTTAATAACTCGTTACCTAAGTATGTTAATCTAATACCTTTAGGGACACCATTATCTATTCTGAAGTTATTAAATATTTTATATGCTAGTTCTACTCTATTGTCTTGTAAAAACTGCTCGTAGAACTTATTCATTTTATTGTATCCAGGACGTCTAGATTTACTTTCTAAGAGCCCTTCCTCAATAAAAGATATTATTTTATCTAAAATTTGATATTGAATGTATTTGCTATTAGACGTCATCTTCAGTAACCACTTTACCTTCGGTAAGCATGACTACTGTAAATAAGTCTGTTGAAAAAGTTTTATTTAATCGCTC
>MDSV01188504.1_pt1 | contig 11493 bp, 10 predicted proteins | sample 810851 | NCBI WGS metagenome assembly MDSV01 (sample SAMN05326640, study PRJNA326480) | marine metagenome | isolation source: seawater | place: Atlantic Ocean: North East | collected 2012 | reverse complement strand
TTTAACTTTTAATCTACCATTTAATGAAGAGTATGGATCCTGAAATATCATTTGAATTTGTTTTCTAAATTTCATCATTTCCTTATTACTTTTAATTTTTGTTATACAAACATTATCAAAGTAAATATCTCCCGAACTTGGTCTAAATAAATTTACAATCATTTTGGCAATAGTTGATTTTCCACTTCCACTCTCTCCGACTAATCCAAAAGATTGGCCTTCTTTAATACTAAACGACACTTTATCTACAGCCATTACCGTATTCTTAGCACTCTCTGTAAAAAAACTATCATCAAATGTTTTACTTAAGTTTTTCACTTGAACTAAATCTTGGTCAATGATTTCTTTTTTTGTCCATCTATTTAATATTTTTATGTTGGTTTCGCCTTGGCTTTTATTTTCTTTTTCTATTATTTTAAATCTTGTAATTTTTTTATTTGTTGGTGGTACAGAACTTACAAGACTCTTTGTATATATTTCATTAGGTTTTGTTAAAATGTCTTTAGTTGGTCCAATTTCGACTAAATTTCCATTTTTCATTACTGCTACTCTATCTGTCGTTTCAGCAATAACTCCCATATCATGGGTAATTAGTATTACTGCTAAATTTCTTTCTTTAGTTAACCTTTTAATTAAATCTAAAATTTGAGATTGTATTGATACATCTAAAGCTGTTGTTGGTTCGTCAGCAATAAGTAATTCTGGTTCACAACAAAGTGCAAGAGAAATAACCACTCTTTGTCTCATTCCTCCTGAAAATTGATGAGGGTAATTATAAAATCTATTCTCTGCATCCTTAATTCCAACTTCTTTTAACAAATTAATAGCTTTATTCTTTGCTTCTTCTGTGCTTAAATTTAAATGAGCTTGGATTGTTTCAATTAACTGTTCACCTATGGTAAATATTGGATTTAATGAAGTTTGTGGATCCTGAAAAATCAAACCTACTTTTTTACCTCTGTAAGAAGTAATATTTTCATAATTTTCATAAATATTTATATCTCCTAAAAATATTGAACCATTTGAAACTTTTCCTGGTTCGTCGATAAGATTTATAATTGCATTTCCTACTGTACTTTTTCCTGAACCAGACTCTCCTACCAATCCTAAAATTTCCCCTTTGTTTACTTCTATATTTACATTTTTAGCAGCATAAATTGTTTCTTTTCTCATTTTATAATCAACACTTAAATTTTTTATTTTTAAAAAACTCATTAATTTAATTTTGGATTTAAAGTGTCTCTCATCCAATCTCCCAAAAGATTTATTGAAAATGCTAAAATAACAAGAAAAATAGCTGGAAAAAAAGTAATCCACCATTCTCCAGAAAACAAGAAATCGTTTCCAATTCTAATTAATGTTCCTAATGATGGTGTTGTAGGTGGAACTCCTACGCCAAGAAAACTTAAAGTTGATTCAGCTAAAATGGCAAGAGCAAGCCCTATAGTACCAATTACTAGAATTGGTCTCGTTATATTTGGTAAAATATGCTTAAACATAATAATTAGATTTGAAACTCCAATAATTGTTGAAGCAGAAACATAATCTTTATTTTTTTCTACCAAAGTGGCTGCACGTGATACTCTGGCAAATTGAGGCCATTCTGAAATACCAATTGCAAAAATTAATACATAAATTGCCATTTCATCATGCATTTCTCTTGAAATAATGCCTCTTGCGATTCCATCTACTAGAAGAGCCATTAAAATACTTGGTACAGTTAATTGTACATCAGTTAATCTCATAACTATCATTTCATATTTTCCACCAAAGTATCCAGCTGTTAATCCTAACGATACTCCCAATACTAAACTAAATATGATAGCTGAAAAACCTACTATTAGAGAAATTCGTGATCCATAAAGAATTGTTGATAACATGTCTCTTCCTTGGCCATCAGTTCCAAGTATAAATTTAGCAAGTCCATCTTCTGTCCAAGAAGGTGGGGTAAATGCATCCATTAAGGACAAAGAAGATGGATCAAAAGGATTGTAAGGTGTAACTAATTCAACAAAAAAAGAGCAAAAGAAAATTATTAATAAAATAATTGCGGATACAATAGCTGTTGGTGATTTTATAAAACTAAAATAAATATCGCTATCTTTAATTCTTTCCAAAATATTAAATATTTTTTTATCCACTGACTGACTCCGATTTAACTCTAATTCTAGGATCAATAAAATAGTATAAAATATCAACTATAAAATTTATCATAACAAATACGAATGCTATAAAAACTAAGTAAGCTGACATAATTGGTATATCAACAAATTGAACAGCTTGAATAAACAAGAATCCCATACCTGGCCATTGAAAAACTGTTTCTGTAATTATTGAAAATGCTATTAGTGTTCCAATATTAATACCAGCAATTGTGATTACTGGTATCAGACCGTTTTTTAACGCATGCTTATAATGAATGCTTTGTTCTTTTATTCCTCTAGCTCTAGCAAATTTAATATAATCAGTTTGCAAAATCTCCATCATTTCAGCTCGAACAAGTCTAATTATATAAGTCATTTGAAAAAGGCTTAGAGTTACGGAAGGAAGAATAATTGCTTTCAATCCAGAGATTGTTAGAAAACCAGTAGACCAATAACCAAGATCAATAACATCTCCTCGGCCAAAAGATGGTAATATTCCTAAGATTACGGAAAAAAGGTAAATAAATAATATACCTATAACAAATGTAGGTAGTGAGACTCCAAGTAATGAAACTGCAAGTATAATGTCACTAAAAAAACCCTTTCGATTTATTCCTGTATAAACTCCTAGTATTGTTCCAGAAATCAAAGCGATTAATGCTGAAATTAAAACAAGTTCAATGGTTGCCGGCAATCTTTCTGATATCAATTCTGATACTGGTCTCCTTAACTGATAAGATATTCCAAATTCTCCCTTTGATGCATTTACTACAAACCTTGAAAACTGAACATGTATAGGATCAGTTAATCCCAATGTTTCTCTAATTTCTGCTCTTTCTTCGTCAGATGTCTCTTCCCCAACCATGTTATTTATTGGATCACCTACAAAATTAAAAAGTGAGAAAGAAACAAAGGCAACTACCAACATTACCATAGCTGACTGAAACAGGCGTTTTAAAAAATATTTTATCAATTTTAGATGAGTTTTTTGATTACAAGCCCTTTAATAAATAAAGGGCTTGTAAAAAATTAATTTAATTTATGCTAGCAAAACGGAATAACGGTTCGTTATTCGGTCTTATAGGAACATCTACTCCACTCTTAGATGCCCAAGAAATTACTTGGTGGTGTAAAGGAAGATAAGCAATATTATCTCTTACAATTTTCCAAGCGTTTGCAATCGCTGCATTTCTTTTTTCTAGATCAACTTCACCTTCCATGACTCTAATTGCTGCATCAACTTCTGAATCGCTAAAGTTAACTTTGTTCCAGCTTGCACCAGACTCATATAAGTAATGAAATACATAGTGACTATCTAGAGTTGGAACTCCCCAACCTAACATATAGAAATCACCTTGATTATCTTTAAGTTCTTTAAAGTGTTTACTTTTAGTTTGAGCAAACAAATTTACTTTAACTCCAATTTTTCCTAACATACCAACAACTGCTGTACAAATTGCTTCGTCATTTACATATCTGTCATTTGGACATCTTAGTTCAACTTCAAAACCATTTGGATAACCTGCGTCAGCTAGTAGTTTTTTTGCTGCATTAACATCATAAGGCAATCTTTTATCAAGTTCTTTTGTATAACCATTAACACCTGGAAAAGTTATAATTCCTGCTGGTTCACTCAAGCCTCTCATAACCTTTTTCTTAATAGCTTCTATGTCAATTGCTTGGTAAAGAGCTTGTCTTACTTCTTTCTTCTTAAATGGATTGTCTCCAGTATTGCCAGTTCTTAGCTTAGCTGCTGCTTGATCCATTCCAAGAAAAATTGTACGCATTTGTGGAGTACTCTCTACTTTATGTCCTGCAGATCCTTTAATTCGAGCTAAATCTTGAACAGGAGCATCAGTAACTAAATCAATTTCTCCAGACAATAGAGCTGCAACTCTTGTAGCTGCATTTTTTATTGGAAGTAACTGTATTTCAGTTACTTTGTTGTCTTTCATTGATCCCCACCATTTTTTATTTCTCTTAAAAACAGTTTTTGTATTTGGTTCTCTTAATGTAATTTTAAATGGTCCAGTTCCCATTGCATTAACCGCTGAAAATGTTTCTTGTGACGCATCCCAGTTTTGTGGAACTATAGCAAAATTTTCTGAACACCATTTTTTAGACATTACAAATATATTTGACAATTGGTTTAAAAGAATTGGATTTGGTTTGCTTGTTTTAATTTGAACCGTGTAATCATCAATTGCTTTTGCTGAAGCAATAGTACTAATATATTCTTTAAAATCTGATGTAGGTTGTTTTGCTCTTAATATACTAAACACAACATCTTCTGATGTCATTTTTTGACCATTAGAAAACTTTACATCTTCTCTTAAATAGAAGTACCAAGTGTTTTCATCTACAGTTGCCCATTTTGTTGCAAGCTGAGGTCCTATTGACATATCTAAACCTCTAGTAACAAGAGCTTCGTAAACTTGTCTTGAAACTTGAGTTGTAGGACCTTCGTTTTGCGCATGTGGATCTAGTGTTAAACTATCTCCTTGCATTGACCACTTAATTATTTTTGCAAAAGATTGCGTAGAAGCAAATACAAAAAAAATAGTCAATAAAATCTTAATGAAATATTTGAATCTCATTTTTCCTCCTTAACGAAATTAATAATTAAAATTAAACCTAAATTTGAAGCAAACTACAAGTATTATTTAATCAACTTTTTGAAATTTTTGTATAAAATTTCAGAATAATTGTTCATTGTAGGCATATGTTTCTGGGAATCCTTATCAAATTTTTCTAAAGCACCTTCTCCAAGTTGTTTTTCCAATGCAGATTTATACTCTGGAACACACCCCCATTCTTCTACAGTAGTTTTTTTAACCTCAATATGAAATTGGATTCCATAGGCATGATTTCTATATTTGAATATTTGATATTTTGTTTCTGGAGAAGAGGCTAATAAAGTTATATCATTATTGTTTTCTAGTTCTTGCACTTCGTATGAATGCCATTGTAAAGATGTTATCATTTTTGGAAATTCAGAAAATAACAAATCATTAATTTTATTTTCAGAAAAATCTATATTTAACATACCTATTTCTGAATTTTTTGATTTTACAACTTTTCCTCCAACTATTTCACCAAGTAATTGACATCCAAGACAAAAACCTAGGTAAGGCTTTTTTAAATCTATAACAAATTTTTTGATTGCTTTCTTTTCATCAATTAACCATGGGTAATCTTTTTCCATCCATGTATCCATAGGTCCTCCCATGCAAAACATTGCATCAAACTTACTTAGGTCTTCTGGAATTTTATCACCTTCATCTAATTCACATGTTGTAAGATTCACACCATCTTCAATCATCAAATCTTTGATATAACCCGGGTCTTCAATTTTAATATGTTGAAGTACGATTATATTTTTCATGTAACTGGTTTTAATAATTTTAATACTTCTTTATGATTTTTTTTATTATTTGAAACAACAATATTTCCACCTAATATAGGATTTTTATTTTCCCATGTAGTAATTATTGCTCCAGCAGCTCTCACTATAGGAATAATTGGATGAATATCCCAAATTTTATTTGCACATTGAGATACAATTTCAATTTTACCCTCAGCTAATTGACAATAAGTTAAAGCATCAAAGCAAGGAAACTGCATTCTATTTATAAATTTTTTTATTTTTAATTGCTTTTTTAAAGATAAAGTTCCATGAAAAGCTGCGGCTAATTTAGCGTTTTTAAAATTAACTTTTGAATTAATCCTAAGTTTTCTTTTTTTATTATTTTCGAAAACATAAGCCTTTGTAAAAGAAGAGTTATAATAATACTTATTTAATTTTGGAAAATTTGCTAATCCAAATATTGGATTTCCCTTATAATTTAAAGAAATTAAATTACTCCATGTAGGGTTTCCAATTACAAAAGATCTCGTCCCATCTATTGGATCTATTACCCAAGAAAAATCGCTTTTAGTTTTTTTATATCCAAATTCTTCGCCAATAATTTCATGGCTTGGAAACTTTTTGCTAATTTTCATTCTTATAAATTTTTCAAATGCTTTATCAGCCGTTGTAACAGGATCATATCCTCTACCTTTAATTTTGTTATCAACTTTAAAAGGTTTGTTTAACTTGCTATTATAAAACTTGGTTAAATCTCTAGCCAGGAGCTTTAAAAAATTAGGAAATTCTTTATTATTTTTAAATTTATTTACTGACATCTAATGCACATACTATTTTATTTATCTTGATTAAAGATAAATTTTGCATAATTCTTAAATATTTATGAAAATAGAGCTGAGCGAAAATAAAGTTATGTTTAACAATGGTCGCTCTATACAAGAAATTCATCCGTTTTGGTTAAGAGAAAGAGTCGATGGTGAGGAGTTTTTGGATAAAGGTACTCAACAAAGATTATTTGATCCTTCAACTATGAATAGTGAAGTTTTTATAAAAAAAGCAACAATTAGTAATGGATTTCTTGAAATTAATTTCAATGATGGTGTAAGTTCAAAAATAAATATAGATAAAATTGCTTCAGAATTTTCAAATAAAGATACTGTTATAAAATCAATAGAAAAAATTAAATGGGACTCAAGTTTAAAAAATATAAAAAATTATAATTATAATGAAAGTTTCATTGAGTCTAGAGAAATGCATGATTTTTTAGTCTCCTTTTATAAATATGGTTTTGTAATTATAAAAAATGTACCCATAGAAAATAATTATATTATCAATTTTGCAAACTCGATTGGCAGCGTAAGAAGAACAAATTTTGGAGAACATTTTAATGTTAGATCAAAGTCAAACCCAAATGATTTAGCCTATACAACTTTGCACTTAAGCCCTCATACTGACAACCCTTATAGAAATCCAGTTCCGTGTATTCAAATTCTTCATTGTATTGAAAATGAAGTAAAAGGAGGTCTTTCAACACTTGTGGATGGATATACGGTCACTGAAAATCTTAAAAAAGAAGATCCTGAATCATATAAAATTCTATCTGAAATTAAAGTCAGATTTAAATTTACTGACAAAAATGTTGTTTTGGAAGATTGGTCTGAATTAATTCATCTAGATGAAAATAAAGAATTTAAGCAAGTAAGATTTAGTCCAAGATTAGATTACGTTCCAATGTTAGAAAAAAATAAACTAGATTTATATTACAAGGCGAGGAAAAAATTATCTGATTTATATAATTCAAAAAAAAATATAATAGAATTTAAGTTAGAACCTAAAGATCTTATGATGATGGATAATTACAGAATCTTACATGGAAGAACAAAATTTGATCCAAAAGAAGGAAAACGATTTTTACAAGGTTGTTATATAGATTTTGATAGTACTGAGGGTAAGTTAAGACACTTAAAAAGAAAATTTGCTATTTAAATTATCCAAGGTTTTGAAGAATAGGAATATATTTTATCAAATAAAATCCTAAGGCTTGAAGCTGGTTGGTAATAATAAGTAATCCGGTAACAAGCAACATTCCTCCACCCACTTTTGAAATTATTTTCATTTTTGATTTTAAATTTTTAGAAAAAATCATAAATTTTTGAATTAAGTAACCTGAAATAATAAAAGGAATTGCTAAACCTAGAGAGTAAAAAAATAGTAATATTATTCCTCTATTTAAGCTTTCTTCAACAGATGCAAGTGCTAAGATAGAACCTAATATAGGCCCTATACATGGTGTCCAACCAAAGCCAAAAGCCATTCCTACAAAAATAGAACTTAGATTATTACTATTTTTTTTAGCTTGGATTCGTTTTTCATAATTTAAAAATTTTAAATTAATAATCCCCATTATTTGAAGTGAAAAAATTATTATAAGTATTCCAGCTGCAATTCTGAGTTCATAAGAATTATCTAATATTATCGAGCCTAAAAAAGATGCTGTTGCACCAAAACATATAAATACAATGGAAAAACCAACAGTAAATAATACTATTGGAAAAAGATTAATATTTTTTTTTTCTAATAATTCATTTAATGAACTTCCAGAAATATAAGATATATATCCTGGAATGAGTGGTAAAACACATGGTGATAAAAAACTTATTAAGCCAGCGCCTAAAGCTATAAAAATTTCAATCATCTTAATAAATTTCTACTTAAATAATATTTTTTTTGAATAAATCCTTTCGTATTTGTATTTATTATAAATAAAGCACCAGAATATTTATATTTTTTTAAATCTGATTTACTCATAGATTTAGTTGCTGATGTAATAAATACTTTTGAATTATTTTTTCCTCCAAATGTACAATTTGTAATATTTTTTGCTGGTAATTTAATGTTATGTATTTTTTTACCCTTGTTGCTAAAAACCGAAATTCTCGCCCCCCCAAAGTGGGCAACCCAAAGGTTTTTATTCACATCTAATGTCATACCATCAGGTGCACCTAATTTTTTATTAAATTTTTTAAATATTTTTTTTTCAACAATATTTAGATTTTTATCAATTTTTATTTTAAAAATTTTTTTTAATCTACTGTCTGTATGGTAAAAATTATTTGAATTAATAAATGCGGGACCGTTAGTAATATAATAATTGGTATCGACTTTTTTTAATTTAAGATTTTTGTCCAAGCAGTATAATGATCCTTTTTTTAGATTTCTCTCTAAATTATCCATAGTACCAAACCACAATCTTCCGCTAGGATCGGTCTTACCGTCATTAATTCTATTTAATTTAATGTCTTTTTCAATTTGAATTGATTTTATAATTTTATTTGATTTTAGATTAACTATTCTCAGTTCTCCTTGAAGTCCTAATATAAAAATATTTTTATTTATATGTGCTATAAAACCTATTTCTTTATTAATTTTAACAATTTTTTTTTTTTTGTTTTTAATGTTCAAGATAAGTATTTTTTTATTTTTAATATCAACAAAATAAATTGAATTGTGTTCTTTTACCCAAAGAGTTCCTTCACCTAATTTGCATTTTAAATTCCAAAGTATCTTGGGTTCTGAAGAAAATAGTTTACTCATTAACTTGCCATTTTTTTATAAATTCTCTATTAGGATTTATACCAATTCCAATATTTTCTAAAGTTTTAATATATCCATCATTATTTTTAACTTGATCTAAGATGGAAAATTTTTCTTCTGCTAAATCTGTAATAAAAATATTTTTTGAAGTTGTATCAAATTCTAGCATTGATTTTGTAGAAAATAGTCCTCCAGGCATATCTGGCATTGAAGTTAAGAGATGAATATTTACAGCTACACTTAGAGCTGATCCCCAAACATGATTAACAATTGGAATAAAATTAGATTGAGCCAAAGCTGAAACTTTTAAATATTCAGTTATTCCTCCTAGTCCACAAACTTCTGGCTGGGCAATGTCTATGCATCTATTTTTTATTAATTGATTCCAGCCAAATCTTGTAAACTCAGCTTCTCCACCTGCAATACTAGTTTTTAAATTTTCTTTTAACTCTTTATATCCTTCATAATCCTCTGGAGCCACAGGCTCTTCAAACCAAAAAATATCCATTTCATCTAATCCTTTTCCAACATACATAGCATCATTTTTGTTGTAAGCATGATTTGCATCAACCATTAATTTAAATTGATCTCCAATTTCATCTCTCACTGCTTTCACTAATTTCAAATCATCTTGTGGACCTAAGCCAATTTTCATCTTCATTGCTTTAAAATTTTTTTCTTTAATTTTTTTTGCTTCATCTTTAAAGAGTTCTACTAATTCATTGACTGATTTTTTTTGGAACATCATTCCATAACCATACACAGGAATTTGATTATTAGTTTTTCCACCTATTAATTGATAAAGAGGTAATTTCGCTTTTTTTGAAAGAATGTCCCATAAAGCAATATCAACACCTGATAATGCTTGGATTGGCATTCCTTTTTGTCCGCTGTCTCTCAGAAGATTGTAAACTTTGTGCCAAATATATTCTTTGTTAGTCGGATCTTCTCCTTTTATTAAAGGTTGGATAACTTTTTCAATAATATATTTATTAACTAAAGCAATATTTCCTGGTCCAAAACACTCACCCCATCCTGTAATACCTTCATCAGTTTCTATTTCTACAAGATGAGCCGTTCTGTATTTGTAATATTGCTGGGAATAACCTAGTTCTTTTTCTAACTCATATCTTAGTACATGACTTTTGATAGAGATAATTTTCACTATTATTATACAGGTACTACCTTAGAGTTCTGTTCTCCTAAATCATCAATTGATAATTTCATTTTGTCACCTGATTTTAAAAACACTTGTGGTTTTTTACCCATTCCCACTCCAGGAGGTGTTCCTGTCGTAATAATATCTCCTACTTGAAGTGACATAAATTTACTTACGTAAGATACAATAATATCAACATTAAATATCATAGTGCTTGTATTTCCGGTTTGCATCCTTTCACCATTAACATCTAGTATCATGTTTAAATTATTTACATCTTTAATTTCATCTTTAGTAACCAGGTAAGGTCCTATTGGTCCATAAGTATCATGTGATTTCCCTTTAACCCATTGTCCTAATTTTTCAATTTGCCACTCTCTTTCACTTACGTCGTTAACTAAACAATACCCCAAAATATGTTCTTGGGATTGATTTTCTGAAATATGTTTTGCGTCTTTGCCTATTACTATTCCAAGCTCAACTTCCCAATCTAATTTTTTTGATCCATTAACAATTTCCACATCATCATTAGGTCCACATATTGAACTTGTAGCTTTCATAAACATTATAGGTTCTGTAGGAACTGCTGCACCAGTTTCTGCTGCATGATCAGAATAATTTAAACCTATAGCAATAAACTTTCCTGGATTTGTAATACAAGAACCAATTCTTTCACTAGATGAAAGTTCAGGCAGATTAGATAAATCAGCACTTTGGATTTTTGATATTGTATCAAAATTTAGATTACTTGGATTTAAATCATTTATATGTGAACTAATATCTCTAATTTTTCCATCTTTATCTATTGCTGCTGGTTTCTCTTTTCCTTTAGCTCCAATACGTAATAATTTCATTTTTTCTCCTTTTCTTTTTTATATTGTCATTCCACCATCAACAGAAAATGTATTGCCTGTTGTAAATGTAGATTCATCGCTTGCTAAATATATAGCAAAGTCTGCAATTTCTTGGGCTGTACCAAGTCTTTCCATAGGTTGTCTAGCTATAAAATCTTTTTTCGCTTTAACTGGATCTGGACTTTGTTTAACCCTATCTTCCCATGATGGTGTAAACACCGTTCCTGGTGCTATAGCATTGCATCTAATATTTTGCTTAACAAAGTCTGATGCAATTGATTTTGTTAAACCTATAATAGCTGCTTTGGACGCACCGTATACAAATCTATTTGGAAGTCCTTTAATACTTGATGCAACTGAAGCAACATTAATTAT
>MDSV01083932.1_pt1 | contig 11493 bp, 5 predicted proteins | sample 810851 | NCBI WGS metagenome assembly MDSV01 (sample SAMN05326640, study PRJNA326480) | marine metagenome | isolation source: seawater | place: Atlantic Ocean: North East | collected 2012 | reverse complement strand
GGGTTGGGCTTTTCGGATTTTTTTGACCGAGAAGAAGAAGAAGAAGAAGAAGGCGCGCCGCGACGAAGGCCCCGGCGCGCGGTGGCGCGGCGGTACGAGCGGGGGGGCAGGTTCGCGAGCGCCTTCTTCGTCGAGGAGAGGGAGATGACCAAAGCCGAGCTGGACGACGAGCTCGAGGAGGGAGAGGGGGGGAAGCCGTTGACGTTTTAAGCGGCGCGAGAGACGAGCGAGCTCGTCATCACCGGCGCGTTTCTTTTGTCGTTGATCAAACGACCGTTTCGTGGCTCTCCAGTGAGACTTGTCGTTTCACGCTTTGCCTGATTGTTTGTCACCATCCGCGACGAGACGACACGCGCCACTCGGCGGCCCGCGTCCCGCAGGCGGTCGCGCGGCCCACTGACGGCCGCGCCTGGGTCTCGGAGGGACGCGTGCGCGGCCACATCGCGGAGAATCGCAGGTTTCGCGCCGCGCGCGCCCGGGTGGCCCGTGGAGGATCCACCGCGAGCGGCTGCGCCTCGGGGGCGCCGAGAAGAGACGGCACCATGCCGGGCCGTTCGCCGCTGAAACAGCCCGGAGTACCGAGCAAGGAAACCGCGGCTGAGCACGCGCGGCGCATCGCGAAGACGCGCGTGGCGTACGCGAACATGTCCAGGCGCGGCGGCGCGCTTCACGGCGCGCTGCGTCCGGGCTCGGCCGCTTCCGACCGCGGCGCACCGAAAACCGATCCGCGACCGAAGGAAAAGCACGCGTCGCGCACCGGGCACTCCGTCGACGTGCTCGCGGCGCTGGCGTACGCGCGAGGCGCGGAACGCGCGCGCCCGACGCGCGAGTCGGACGACTCGGACGGCGCCGACGACTCGCCGCCGTCGCCGCCGCCGAGAACGAGCCTTCGTTCCCGACAGAACCCGAACCTCTCCTCTCCCGACGACCCGCTCACGCCTTCGCGAGCGTGGTTCGCGAGGTCCACGCGGGAAGGGCGTCCAGCAGTCTCCGCGTCCGACTCTCCGGAAGACGCGGTCGCGGCGATGCGGCGGCGCGGGGGCGACGCGGGGGCGGCGGCGGCGTTCGCGGCGGCGCGCGCGAAGCGCGCTCGCGCCGCCGCCCACGACGCCGCCGCCGGCGCCGAGACCGCCGTCGCGAACATGCTCGCGGAGTTGGCGCGTCGGCCCGCTTCTCCGAACGCGTCTCCTCCGCGCGCGCGCGCTCCGTCGTCGTCGGCGCCTCCGCTCGCGCCTCGCGACGCGCCGCCGCCGACGACGACGACGCCGCGCGTCGCGAAGCGTTCGGCGGCGGCGGCCGACGAGAGCGGGAAGACCGAGCGGGAAGACGCGAAGGACCCGTTTCGCGCCTTCGCGGCGGCGGCGGCGACGCGCGGAGACCGGTCTCGATCGACGGGCCCTTCGGGGCATTCCGCCTCGGCGTCTTCGGCGCTCGCCGCCGCGCGCGACGCGTTGGCGGCGGCGGCCGCCGCGAACGCCGAGCTGGCGCGAGCCGCGGCGCGGACCCCGGCGGCGCGCGCGCGACCGCGACCGCGACGCGTGAGCGACTCGAACGGCGACGCCGAGGACAGCGCCGACGCGAGACGAACGACGCGAGCCCGGCGGACCGTCGAGGACGTCGACGCCGCACGCTCCGGCGACGAGCGCTCCGGCGAGGCGGATCCGCCGAGCGCGAGCGGTGGCGCCTACCGACGGTTTCGCGCCGTGACCGGAACCGCGACCGAAACCGGAACCCGCGCGGTTCTCGCGAGACGTCCCGCCGCGCTCGGAAAAAACTTTTTTTTTTCGGCGGAGACGCGTCGCGCGCTGGACGACGGCCGCGCGCGTCGCGCGGAGCTCCTGGCGGCGTACGAGGCGCTCGCCGCGAGGTGCGCCGCGGCGCGCGCTTCGTCGCCGTCGGCGGCGTCGTTCGAGACTGTCACCGCGACGCGCGCGGGTGACGAAACCGCGCGACCGAGCCGACGACGAGGCGTCGGAGACGTTCGTTCGTCCGAGAGAGGCGAGGACCGCCCGGCCCCGACGGTTTCGCCGGACGGACGCGCGCGAGCGACGTCTTCGGAAGACTCGGCGCACGCCGCGCGACGCGCGCCGTTCGTCGTCCCGAGTCGGGAGGATACCGTGCGTTTGATTCGTGAGATGGAGGACCGCGCGCGGCGCGCGCACGCGGCGAAGGGTCGAGAAACATCTCCGGCGCGCGCGCCCGCGGAGGCGTTTTCGCCGTCGGCGCATTCGCCGTCGCGTCGGGGGTTGCGGAAGTTCCGACTGCGACTCGGCGAGCGCGCCGTTTGCGCGCCGTCGTTCGAGCGGCGCGTCTCCGCGCGTTCCGCCGCGGAAAAAAAGGACACCGGCGCGATCGAGCCGGACGAGACGGACGAGACGGACGAGACGGACGGTTCGCCGAGCGCCGCGCGGGAACGAAGCGCGCGCGCCTCCGAGAGCGACGAGAGCGACGACTCCGCGGGGCTCACGCCTCCGCCGCGCGAAACAGACGCGGCGCGTCGATTTTTTTCCGGCGGCGCCGCGGCCGCCGGCGCGGCGCTCGTTTCGCCGCGCGAGGGGACGGACATCTCGGGGTTCGACGTTCCAGGCTGCGAACCCGAGGTTGGGGTGAGCGACGTGCGCGATTTCGAGTCGCTCGTGGCGTACGCGTTCCAGTAGGCATCGTCTTGAACCGACTATTTCTTCGCGCGGCGGCGCGGAGGCTGAAAAAAGTTTCTCATGGGACCCCTCGCTCTTTCAACACTTGCACGTCGCGCGCCTCATGTCCGTCCGAGTCCGTTCCGTAAGAGGGCCGTCGTTACGTACAGTATGATAGGGCTTCTTTCTTCCTTCGGAGCCACTGTCCACCGCGCACGATGAGCCACGCCGTGCCCTCTCTCGCGTTTTCACGCGCGCTCACCAGCGCGCGCCGCCTCCGCGGCCACGGGTGCGTCTTCCGACCCGCCTTGATCTCCCTCCCCGCCGCGTGATCCCGCGGTCGCCGCGGAGTCGCCCTCTCGGTCCGCCCTGACCCGATCCCGAGTCGCGATTCCCGACATCGCCGAGCAGGCTCGCGTCCCGCGCGCGCGCGCAGGTCCGGATCGCGGCCCGCGCGGACGGCGCGCACGACGGCATCGTGGACGACCCCCTGGTGCACAGCTCGAGTCTGGTGTCCACCCGCCTCGCGCCCGAGCGCGCCGCCGGCGCGAAGGCGCCGGCGGGAACCGAGCGAGGCGCGGCCGCGCTGACCGACGCGGAGATCCACGGCTCCAGCCTGGTGGCCACTCGTCTGGCGCCCGGCGCCGCGAAGGACACCGGCGAGACCGCGACGGACGCCGCGCCTCCGTCGCGACAGACTTCTGCCGCGATTACACGCGGAAGTTCCGCGTTCGCGACGCGCGCGAAGCCCGGCGCGAAGGGCGCGCGCCCGTTGCTGTACGTGTCCCCGACGTGCCCGCACGCGCACAAAGCTTGGCTCGCCGCGCTCGAGAGCGGCGCGGATTTCGACGTGCGTTTCGAGGACTTGAACGCGAAGTCCGCGGCGCTGCAGGACGCGTTCATGGCCGGCACGTACGAGCCGGAGCCGCTCACCGCGAAGGTCCCGGTCCTGATGCACGAGGGGAGGACGATGGTGGAGTCGCTCCTCGTCGCGGCGTACGTCGCGCGGACGTTCGGCGGCGACGTCGACTACGCGTCGGCGACGGAGCAGTACGCCGGCGCGCTCTTCGCCGCGCAGTTCAACGCGCTCACGCCGCTGTACATGCAGGCGCTGAAGGCGAAGAACGCGGCCGAGCTCGCGCGCGCGCTCGAGGCCATGCGCGCGCAGCTGCGCCAGTGCGAGCGCGCGCTGGCCATCGCGCAGGCGCACTGCGCCGACGCCGGCGCGGCGGCGGGCCCCTTCGCGTGCGGCGCGCGGTATACGCTGGCGGAGGTGACGACGTCGACCATGATCCCGCGCCTGGCGCTGGTGCTGGGGCACTACCGCGGGTTCAGGCTGCACAAGGAAATCGAAGACGCAGGTTTGAAGCGGCTCGGCGCCTGGGTCGACGCCTGCGTCGAGCGTCCGGCGTTCAAGACGTCCGCGGCGCGCGCCTCGGAGGCGACGGGGAAGGATTACGGCGCGGCGCTCATCGACTTTTCGGGCAAGTTCGTGTCGTGGGCGGGAACGGCGTAATCGTAATCGTTCGCGGAGAAGGAGGCGCGGGTCGGAGCGGGCTGGTCTCGCGGCGCGTCTCGGGAACACACGCGGGGGTGATGCGCGGAGCCTGAAATGATAAAAAAAATAAAAAAAATTATTTTTTGTAGAGGAAAATTTCATAAAAATTTTATAAACTTTTCATGAAATTTTTTGATCAGTGATTCACGTGTGAAGCGTGTTATGTTATGCCGAGAAAAAAGGGGTTGCGTCGCGCGCGGCGCGGCGTCGGCGTCGAAAACGTCCATCCGTCGAAAACTCGATGTCCCCCCTCTTGAAGAGTTCGGAGACGAACGTGAGAGGGCATGTGATGGTGACACAGGCATTGCTCGCGCGCCCCCGGACGGCCGGGGTTGCCGGGCGGGTCATGGAGACGCGCGCGATGCGCAGCGCGCGCGCGTACCGCAGCTTCGTGGTGGCGAGCACTTGGCGCCGGCACAAGCAAGCGCTGTTGCTCATCGCGTTGGCAGTCGCGGTGAGCGTCGCGCGCCACCCCGAGCCCTTGACGCTCCCGTTCCTGACGTGCGAGGGCGCGTTCGGATCGGGCCCCGCGGGGGCGCTGGCGCGCGCGCTCGGGAGGCTCCTCGATCCGCGCTGGATGACGATGGTGCTGTGCCCGTCGATGTTCGCGTGCGCGTCGCTCAGGCCGAGGTGGTACGCGGCGCGGTTCGAGCGCGCGTGCGACCTCGTGCTCTACCTCGGGTGGTTGACCCGGCATGCGCTCAACTTCTCGGACGGCGCCTCGGCCATCATCGAGGCCAACTTTCTGACGTACCTGCTTCGGCCGGCGGTGGTGGTGGCGTCGAGCCTGTCGCAGCGTTACGAGTTCTCGAAGCAGTGGAAAGCGCACGCGCTGCGGTTGCTCCTGGATGTGCCCATGAACGTCTACCGCAAGTCCTCGCGTTTCGCGTACGGCGACGAGGCGGGCGAGACGTTCGCCCGCCTCGCCGCCGCGGCGCTTCGCGAGGCGCCCGAATACGCATTCATGCTCGGCTCCATCTGCCTCGTGGACTTCGCGGTCGAGGCGCACGACCGCGAGCAGTTCGCGAAGCGCGTGCACAGGGAGGCGCGCTACGCGAGCGCGGAGAGCATCGTCGCCGCCGAAGCCAGCAGGAGGAGGCGGCGAGGGGAGGGGAGCAGCCGCGACGCGACGCCGCGCTCGTAGCCGAAACGACCGAGTCCCGACGGAAAGTGTCGACGCGTGTGTTCCACACTCCAGTTTCAGGTTCAGCATGTTCACAAACGGGACTCGTGATTAGACACTCGATTGCCCCGACGCGTCGAAAGGTAAAGTTGAAACAAAGACGTCATCAATTGAACAAATACTTGTAGTACAGGAACAGCGTAGTCTACATGGTGAGGTGGGCATGGTAGATACGCACGCCGCGCGTCGTCCACGTCGCCACTTTGCGATGGCGCTCTCGGTCCTGCGCCTCTCCGCGCATCTCCCGGCGTCGCGCGCCGCGTGTCTCGCGCCTCGCGCCTGTTTCCGGGCGCGCGCCGCGGGCGACTGCGCGCGCCGCGCGCCGCGCGGCTCGTTCCGCGCGCGCGCCGCGAGCGCCTCCGCGCGGGACCCCGCGTCCGCGCCGTGGACGCGCCCGAGCTGGGACGTGCGCGTGCTTTTCGACGGCGACTGCCCCCTGTGTGCGCGCGAAGTCGCGTTTCTCCGCGCGAAGGACGACGGGCGCGGGAAGCTGGACCTGGTGGACATCGCGTCGGAGACGTACGACCCGGCGGCGAACCGGGGGGTGGACTTCGAGACCGCCATGAGCACCATCCACGGCATCACCGCCGACGGCGAGGTGATCACCGGAATCCCGGTGTTCGCCCGGGCGTACGAAGCGGTCGGCCTCGGGTGGATGTACAAATTCACCGAGGTCCCCGCGCTGGCACGCGCCGCCGCCGCGCTGTACGACTTCTGGGCGGACAAAAGGCTCGCGGTCACTGGAAGGCCCGACATGAGGGAGGTGATGCGCGCGCGCGCGGCGCGCGAAGCGGCCGGGGGGAAAACGGCATGCGCGGCGAACGCCGACGCGCCTTTTTTGTCGCGGGCGGGCGAAGAAGCGAGACGATGACGCGCGTCGCGCGCGACGTTCAGGTCACGCACGCTCGTGTTCTGATCAGGAATCGAACGTTTCGCGCGTACGATGGCGGTGTGTGTAACACGAGAGATGTTCGAAACGACCCGCGCGTCTCGTAACAGCGATCTTCGTCGTCGTCGTCACAAAAACCTGGTGGTGCTCTTCACCATCGCCGGCGGTCCCTCCGGCGGCGGCGGCACCGCGCGGCCGGCGCCCATCACCGCGCGCCGCCGCGCATCCGTCTCGGCGATCGCGCCCGCGCTCTTCTGACTCAGGTGCGGGCGCGGCGGCGCGGCGAACGCGCGCGCGTGCGCGCTCGTCGCCGCCGCCTGCTGGAAGCGCCGCCGCGCCTCCTCCGAGACGAGCGCGCCTCTCGCGCCCGAGCGCGCCGGAGACGGGCGACCCGAATCCGTCCGATCCGGCGAGCCGGGAACGGACACGGGGTCCGCGAAGGTGGAGGGCGGCGACTTGCACGCGAGCGCGGCGTCCGCGCCGATCGCCGCGGCGCGCATCTCCGCCGCCGAAAACGCGCCGGAGGCTGTGACCTCGCCGGCGACGTCCAGCACGGACGCCGGCGGCGACCCGCGCGAGAGCGACGCCGGCGACGCGCCGCCGTCGCGCTCGCGCGGCGGCGCCGCGCTGAGCCCGCTCGCCTCGTCGCCCCGCGCCGCCGAGTCCTCCGCGGCCATGCGGCGCGTCCGCTCCACGGACGCGCGCAGCGCCGAGAGGCGCGACGACGAGAAGCGCTCCGCCGCCTCCGCCGCCGCGCGCGCGCGGTCGAACGCCGCCGTCCACGACGACGGCGACGCGTTCGAAAGCTTCAGGTTCGTTCCCTCCTCCGCCTCCATCCGCCGCCGCGCGCCTCGCGCGTCGCCCTCGCCCTCGGCGGCGCTCTCAGCGTCCGTCTCCGAGGGCGTCGCGAACGCGCTGCCGAACAGCGCGCGCAAGTTCGCGTTGCTCGTCTTCAAGAGCGCCTCCGACGCGCCATCCCCAGCCTCGACGTCGCGCGTCGCGCCGCCGCCGCCGTGCAGCAGCGACGCCGTCTCGCCCGCGTCGCCCTCGGCGCCGCCGCCGCCGGCGCGCCGCGCCCCGCGCGGGTCCCTGTGCCGCACGAGCAGGATGGCGATCACCACCACGCCCGCGACGCCCACCACGCTGAGCGGCGCCAGCATCAGCGTCGCCGCCGGCGCGTCGTCGCGGCGCTGCTCCGCGATGGCCTGCTGGACGGCGTCGAGCGTCGTGTCCACGCGGAGCGCCTCCTCATCCGCCGCCGCCGCCGCCGCCGCTTCCTCCTCGGCGGACGCCGCCAGGCTTTTCTGCCGCGAGGCTCGCGTCGCGCGCTTCGGGTCCGTCGCCTCCGACGGACTCTTTTCTTTCGCGCCCATCGTCGCCCACGTCTCGGCGTCGTCGACGTCACGTTCGCGAGTGGCCGGAGCGCTTCCCGAGACGTCCCGGACGTGTTTCGCGGTGAGGCGACCCGCGGTGAGGCGTTTCGAAGCCGCGTCGCTCCGGGAGAGCGAACGGAGCGCCGTCTCGTCCCCGGCGCTCCACCCGCGCGCCTTCTCCGCGTCGGTCAGTTTCGAAGTCGCGGAGGACCCAGCGCGTTTCGAACGCGCGCGTTTTCCCTCGTGCTTCTTTGTCTCGTGCTTCTTCGCCTCGTGCTTCTTCGCCTCGGTCGCGCGGACGATGACCCCGTCGGCGCCGACGGCGACGCGCGTCTTCCGGCGGCGCGCCGCCGCCGCCGCGCCGAGCGCCGCCTCGAGACGCTCGGTCACCGCCGAGACGTCCTCCGAGGCGGCGGCGACGCCATAAGGCTCGCTCGCGTCGGTGGCGGTCTCGGGGTCCGCCCCGGCGTCTTCGGCGGGGAGAGAGCGCGACGCCGTAGGGCTCTCGGCGGCGGCGTCCGCGCCCTCCGCCAGCAGGAACGCGAACGCGTCGTCGTCGGCTGGTCCCTCCTCGGACGGCTCGGGCGCCGACGCGAACGACTCGACAGCCTCATCGGTCTCCGTCGGCGCCGGCGCCGACGCCGCCTCCTCGAACGCGTCGTCGCTCTCCGCCGGCGCGGGCGCCGCCGCGGCGTCGAAGAGACTGACCGTTTCGTCCGATCGGGCGGCATCCGAAGTGACAGCAGCCGCGGGTTCCGCGGTCTCGGTGGCGGCGAACGCCTCGACGGCGTCCGTCGCGTTCCCGGCGAACGCGAGCGCCTCCGCCGCGGCGTTCTCGGCCGTCTCGGAGTCCGTCTCGGGCTCCGTCTCGGCGCGCGTCGCGTTTCCGTGTTCTTCGTCGCCGCGCGCCCCTCGGGGCACGACGTCCTCGAAGCGCGCGTCTATGGCATCCGCGACCGCCTCGCCGGACGCGAACGACGCGTCCGGAATCGAAAACGGCGCCGCGTCCATCGCCGCCTCCTCCCGCAGCCGCTTCGCGTACGCTTCCAGAGCCTCCGCGGCGGTCTCGCGCAGCGCCGGCCCGAGCGCGCGCGTCGCGGCGCGCAGAATCGCCTCCTTCTCGCTCGGCGCCGCCGTCGGGGTCGCCGCCTCGAACGAGTACGGGAACGGCAGATCGATCGGGTCCGCGCGGGACTCGTCCGTCGAGCGCGCCGCGGGTGCATCCGCGAAGGCGTCCGCCGCGACGTCGAAGGGACGCGACGCGAACGCGGGCGCCTCCGCGAAGGCGAAGGCGTCCGGGAAGAAGCCTTCCTCGTCCGGCGCCTCGAACGATACAAACGGCGCGGGCCCCTCGGCGTCCTCCGCCGGCGTCGGGGCGAGCGCAGCCTCGCCGAGCACGGCTTCGTCGCCCGAACCTTCGGCCCTCGCCTCGAACTCGGCGCGCCGCCGCGCCTCCTCCGCCTCGAACTCGGCGCGGCGGCGCGCCTCCTCCGCCTCGAACGATTCCTTCGCGGGGTCGGTCGGGGGCGCGTCGTCCCCGGCGGCGGCAGCCTCCGCCGCCTCTCTGTTCCGGCGCTCCGCCTCCTCGGCAATGGCTTCGTTCCGCGCAGCCTCAGCCGCCGCGAAGCGGGCGTACTCCGCCTGTTCCTCCTCGTACGTCATGCCGGGCGTGATGTTCGGCACGCGCTCGACGTCCGCGTCTTCACCGGGCTCCGGCGCCGAGTCTTCGGGCTCCGGCGCCGAGTCTTCGCCGCGCGCCTCGCCCATCTCGCTCGCCGCCTCCGCCGCGAGCGCGTCCAGCGAGAACGCGTCGGTCTCTTCCCGGGCCACGGCGCCGTCCGCGGGCTCGAACAAGTCATCCAGGCTCTCTTCCTCTTGCTCCTCCTCTTCCTCTTCCTCCTCCTCTTCTTCTTCTGCCGCGTCGTCCGCGTCGTCCGAAAACGCCTCCGACGCGGCGTCGCGCTCGGCGAGGTCGCTCAGCGCCGCCTCGCTCGCGCTCTCCAGCGCGTCGTCCCCCTCCTCCTCCGGAGGCGTCTCCGCGCTTTCGCGTTTCGCGCTCGTCGCTTTCCGCGCGGCCGCGCGCGCTCTGCGCTCGCGCGTGTCCTCGGGGCGCGGCTTCGCGAACGTCAGGGTGGCTTCCAAGAGCTCGGCGTCGTCCTCGAGGCGCTTTTTCTTGGTTTTCTTCGAGCCCAGCGCGGAAGACTCTCTTCGCGACTTCTCGATCCCCCAGGCGTCCGCGCGCGAAGAAGTCGCGTCCGCGCGCTTCCTCGACACCTCTCCGCGGCGCGCCCGCGCCGCGGCGAGCCCGAGGTCCGCCACCGCGGGCCGCGCGCTGAGATCCGCGTCGCGCTCGAACGACGGGAGCGAAAACGCCTCCTCCGCGGAGACGGCGACGTCGAGAGGGCCCATCGCCTCCCCGAGGCTCGCCGAAGAGGCTCGCCGAAGAGGCTCTTCGTTCGTGCCCGCGGCGACCAGCGCGCCGCCCGCAATGACCAGCGCGCCGAACGCGAAGCCCGCGACCACGCCGCGGGTCACTGACCAGGGCGTCTGCTCGCGCGCGCGCGACGGCGCGGGCGCAGCCTGCGACGGGACCGAGGGGATGAGGGGTCGAGAGGTGAGCGAGGGACGCGCGTCGAGAGGCGAGGCGTCGGAGCTCCGGGGGCGGCGCCGGGGGCGGCCGGGGTCGGATCGACGCGTCTCGAGTTAACCACGCGCGTCCTTCGCGGCCGGCCGGAGGGGCGCGGTGGACGCGCGGGGTCCCGCGTCGACGCCCGCGCGAGCCGAGAAGATGCCTGTTGCGGGCCACGGCGACGGGGGCGATCGCGCGCGGAGGAAGCGGCAGGCGCGCGTCGAGACGCACCATCTCCGGGTCTGCTGTCTCGGCGTGCCGCGAAGTCCCGCTCTGGTACCCTCGAGCGCGCGACGGCGCCGCCACTGTGTGCTCCATGGCGCGTGCGCGACTGCTGAAGGCGAGCCGCGGCGCGTCCGAGAAACGTGCGATTGGGAGTTACAAAAACCTGTTACGCCGTCCGGCAACGACGCGTGCGATCAGTTTCGTTTCGCTGCTCTCGAAGACAAGCCAAAAATCGGGGTACCGAAGCGAACAAGATTGGGTACCGAAGCAAATAAGATATGGTATCGAAGCGAACACGTTTTGGTATCGAAGCAAACGTCACAGAATCGCATCGGAAGTGCGGTGATAGGCCGCGTGCGGAATCAGATTTCTCAGAGCCTATCACGAGGCGTTTTGGGGTTGGCCTGGCGTTTTTTTCGCAAGTTTCCGAGACTTTTCACGCGAGACGTGCGCCTCTTCCGCGCCACTCCTGCACACGCAACCTTTCACCAACCACATCCAAAACTCAACAATGGCCTGCATTGCCTCCTCCTTCACCGGCTCGGTCGCCGCCCTCAAGGCGTCCAAGGTCCAGGTACGTGTCGCGCGATGAAACACGGGCGCGAGCCGCGCGTCGCGTCTCCCGGAATTCGACGACGAATCCGCGGTCCGCGAGCCGAGCGACGCGCGTGGCCTGGCGCCCGCGGGCGTGCGGCTGGGCCTAGACGCGCGCGAATAGATTCGAACGAGCGTCACCTTGATTCATGCCGGCGTGGACGGGCTTTCGCGGCCGCATCAGGCGGTGGCGGCCGAGTTCCGGTGGCGACGGATGCGGGAAATATCTCCCCATCCACCGCGAGCGCAGTTTTCCCCGACACCCCGTCGCGGCCGGAACCCGTCGCTGACGCCTTCGCTCCTTTCCCTTTCGTCTCGGCAGGCCAAGTCTGTGTCCAAGGTCATCAAGGCCGACATCTACCCCGAGTTCGGCACCTACCCCGGCGGTGGCGAGTCCCCCATCATC
>MDSV01200404.1_pt1 | contig 11494 bp, 9 predicted proteins | sample 810851 | NCBI WGS metagenome assembly MDSV01 (sample SAMN05326640, study PRJNA326480) | marine metagenome | isolation source: seawater | place: Atlantic Ocean: North East | collected 2012 | reverse complement strand
AGGATGTACTGGTGAAGTCGGGTCGGATTGGATGGTGCCTTTATTGGTTGAAGAGGAGAGAGAGATGCTTATGGCTTGGCAGCTGGGCATAAGTCTTTAGTCCGTTTGGTGGATGCGCCTTCACCGCCCTTTCGGCGATGGCTACAACTCTTGGCTGGTACTGGGAATTGAATAACTTGGACGCGCTATAAGTGGTGAGGTCAAGTCCGAGTAGATGAAGCCTTTGCTGGTTGTAGAAGAGACAGACAGGCTGATGGCTTGGCTATTGGGCGAAAGTCACTAGCCACTGTGACAGTTAGGTCACTCTTACTCACTCAATACTCAGACAGAAATCACCCATATAGGGGAGCAAGAATTTTTAATTCCTGCTGATACTGATTCTATGACTAACCAACAAATCAGCACCAACCAGCGTGTGCTCTTCTTTGATCAGATCAGGGCGCTAATGATCGCGCTAGTCATTGCTGTCCATGTTCCAATGGCTTTTGGCATTAGTTGGATGGGAGTGCGTATTCCAATCGAGGGAGCTGCAGTGCCTTTCTTTGGAGGTATTAGCATCTGGTTTGGATATTTCTGCAACACCTTCTTCATCTATATGTTATTTCTGCTCTCGGGCTACTTTGTGCCGCGATCAGTACATAAGAAGGGCATAGCGAATTACCTCAAAGATCGTCTCCGGCGAATTGGCATTCCCTTTTTAATTGGTCTGTTCTTGATCAACAACGCCGCATGGCTGTTAGGGAGGCTCTCGCCAGCAAGTCCCTTAGCCGAGTTGCCCTGGAGCGACATACCTTTTAATCGCGTAGGAGTGCTTTGGTTTCTGGTGGTTCTCTTCGTCTTCGATTTGCTCTATTGCGCCTGGGTTGCGCTGCGAGGAGATCGCTTCTCTGTCGACACCTCCGTTCCCATACCCCGGCTTCGCTCTTGGCTCATCAGTGCCGTTGTCCTCGCGATCATTGAGGTGGTGCTAACGACAAGAACAGACCTATGGGCTGCTTTGAGAAGTACACCGTTAGATGGCCTGGGTTTCCAAGGCATGCACATTTTCACTTATGCATTTTTGTTTTTTCTGGGTAGTAAGGCATCGTTCCATCGCTGGCTGGAGCGACTTAACTCCCATCTGGTTGTGCGCTGGTTCCGCTTCTCCGTCGCATTGGCTCTCTGCCTTCTGGCGATCTCTCTAGTGCTGACCTTCAACGGCAGCATGTCATCTGAATCTGGCAAACTTACAATTTTGGGGGCTTTCCTGAATCCCTTCATCGGTTGGGGAATGATTGCCTATCTGTTGCTGTGGTTCCAGCGCAATGAAACCAAATACGGTCAGTGGTTAGCAACCGCTGGAATCGACAGCTTCGGGGCCTATATCATTCACCCACTGGTGCTCGTGGTATTGCTAGAGGCTATTGGTTTCATCGGGCTAAATCATTGGCTTATTGCAATAGCTGCATCAGCTATAGGAATCATAATCTCGTTCGGAATCAGCCATCAGCTCAGACGAATTCCATCTGTGGCCAGGATCATATAGATCACAAATCACATTCCTCCAGCGAATTATTTGCTGTTACGGCCAAGCAGTTAGTTTTGTCGTGTCCAGCTCTTTTGGGGACCCCTATCAATTGCTTTTTACCAAAGGCTTTTTAATAGCAATGAGAGATTTACAGATCGATGGAAGTGAATGAACACAACTGGCATAAACCCTTGTCTCAAGCATTGACAATCCAATAAGCCGACAACGAGTTAACCTAAAGGCGTGCATTTTTATTGATACATTATTTTAAGCATTAGCGTTGTCGTATTAGAGTTCACAACTCACTACAAAGTGCCACCACGCTTCAAGACGTTGCGTAGATCCATACCAGATGTCCCCAAATAAACCACCGTGGGCAGTGTCATCTTGAATCAAAGAGCGAGCACCTGTCAGCAGAGCTGACTCAACTGGAACCAATCCATCACCGAGACATCCATCATCATTAACGGCTCTTTGATAACTAGCTTTGGCACCTCTGCGGCTGAAGCTCGATGCATGTTCACTCGATAAGTCCAGCTTTCCTGCGATAGAGACATAATCGACTCCAGATTCATAACAACCAGGAAAGCGACGGTCCACCATCGCCCTCAAAGGTGTTGCACGAGCCGCCTGATGGGGACTGCCGAGCGTCACCAAGCGATCACATCGTGTTGAACCGGCATAAACAATTCCCTGGAAAGGTTCATCGCTGAGATAGAGACGCAACATCACTCCTCCGGAACTGTGCCCAATCAAGGTAACTTTTCCACTAGGTGACTGTTGTTGAACTTGTTTGACCATGTCATCCACACGGTCGAGTGCGCGACGCCAACCAAATTTCCAAATGGTCAAAAACCAATCCAAGCGAGTCATGGGAACCACGAGAACATCACAAACTCCCTGATGTTTCAGCCATTCAGCCATTGGTGCATAAGCCTCGGCTGTAATCAAAAACCCTCCAAGGATCACAACCGGCTGCTGAGGATCAATAGTCTTCACCGCTCGTATACATGGAATAACACCATCATCAACGAAGAAGGATGGTTAAGGAGTGATGACCTTGAGTCCTTAGGTGAATCCCATCAGTAAGTCCTGAAGAAAAGCCAGCATCATCTGAGTGTTGAGTGTTGAGTGTTGAGGGTTGTTGGTTGAGGGCAGGCGCGTAAAGCATTCCTTGCTGATACAAAACCCCGCTCGTGGCGGGGCAGTGGATGGTGATTGCTTTGAGCGATGGACGCCAGGTCAAAGTCCAATGGTGCGCAGCCAACCCTCACCACTGATCAGTTCTGTCGCTGTCGCAGCAACGAATCCAATCATTGCGAGGCGTCCTATGAGCTTTTCTGTTCGCTCATGAAAGCCCCATCCCGCATCTGGTGCGGACACTTCCAGACGCCGCTCTTTGGTGTACACATTGCCCTGCTCTTCTCCATCTCTGGCGACAGGACTGGTTGGTGCGTAGATAAAAGCTCTACCGTTGTAACGGAGTGTGGTGGTGGTCATGGGTGTCTCCGAGAGGGACCCAAACGGTCTATGCCTGCTTCGATCCGCCAGGAAGATGGGTCAGCCGTCATTAGAGGGACGGTTAAACGAACTTGGCTGTCGGTCTCTACGGGAGCAAATTCACGGATTCTTCACTTCTGAGTACCACCTACTAGAAGAAAGCAATTTTCTAATGTGCCGCTAACATTCAAGCCCGCTTGATCTGCTGATGCCACCAATAGAGAGAGGCAAGAACCCTTCAATGCATGCTTGGCTTGGCGTTCCTGATCATTGCTGAGTGCCTGTATTGGTTAGATCAAGTCCTTCAATCTCAAACTCATCTCACCAAGCTCATCTGCACTACTGCCATCCTCCTCAGCAATGGCAGGCAAGGCAGCAACAGAGATGCAGAAGTCAGAAGCCCTCTGGAAAAGACATCGAAACTTGGGGCAATCATTAGATGAAGTGAAGATGCCTAGCCTTTACCGCTAGTCAGTAGGAAATCCAAAGCCCCGATCCTGGCAGGGCGTGGAGAGATAAAGTCATGAATTCTGATAAAAAGTGTTGAGTGACGAAAACATTCGTGATTAGCGCCAGCTGACGTAGTTCTACATATTGATAAGCATCGAATGAGGAGTGGGATCAAAACCCTAAAATAATTACAGAAAGCATCACACCTAAAAATCTTGTCAGCTGAAAGCAGGACATCATTTAGGGCCAGTCCTCATTGTGAAACATGAAATGTTAACGTCAAAACGAATCTGCAATTTATCAACGAAGAAATGGTTTTCCTTCCCGTTGCTTGGACTACTCCTTGTTCCAATTTTCGGTCAGCCATCAAAGGCAAGACCCAATTCCGATGCTTTTTGCGAGGAGGCCAAGATTGGCACTTACCTAATCGTTAGCCAAGGAAGCAAAAAAAACATCCCTCTTGGACAACTTCAACTAGAAACCTGGAATTCAGATGGCAGCTTAAAAGGAACACGTTTTCTCAGAGAGGGTAAAAAATACAGCACAAGTCATTACACAGGAAGATGGAAGAATGTTGACAATTGCAGTGTCAAGATAAACCGTAATGACGGCGGAATGGACAGCCATGCAATACTAAACTCCAACGGTCAACCGCATTTTGGCATCCTAGGGACACCTGGAGTGGTCGCAAGTGAGCGTTGGTTTCCGCAATCAAACATGTCTTGCACAAAAGACACAATTACCGGTGAAATATTGAGCTTGCAGGAAGGCCATCAGTTCCAGAATGGTCGCTGGAAATCCAACAGAGTGATTCAAAGGGAGAAATGGATTGACTGGACAATGTCTGGGGTTGCAATTTCCTCCTACTCGGGAAAGTTTGAAGTGGCCAGGTATCAAGGTAAATTCACTCAAATTAGTAATTGTATTGGAAGAATTCAACAACAGGATGCCTATGGAGTGACGTACGACTACATAGCCATTCTGCGCACCGACAGTAAGGGATATGCCTATTTACAAACACAGGGAGGTGCACTCACTGTGGCAATCCTTGAACATATCGAATCAAAATAAGTCGAAAAATCCTGATTTTAGAAAGGGAAGACTCTTAGGAAGGTCTACTGGCAGAAAAGCCTGGTCATAGAGCCCTCCGACTAGGGAGATCAATAACGACAAGAACGGAACGCTTGGTGAATTGTAGATACTTGAACATCGTCTGCATCCCCCCCCGTTACGTCGATCAGAGAATCGGTGTAAAATATATGTACATGCTTGTTAAGCTAAGTTCTTAGTTCCATTGAAGAAAAGTCTTCATTCTTTCCAATAGGTATAGCCTTGAAGATAACCATAGACAAAGAAATCCTTAGGGAGCAAAGTTGGAGTGGGACGGGAGTCATCACCCGTAATGAGGCGGTCCTTCGAGGAAGCAACCGTCTTTCCCAGAGGAAGGGAGGTTGCCTTACCCCTTAGGCGACCCTCTTCCTTGATGGCTGATCCCCGTTATCAATTGCTTGAGAAATCATTTGGTCATAACAGGTCCAAATCCCATCAGACATCGCTGCTAACCGACCCCTCAAAACGAAGACATGCTGAGTTTTAGTCTTTGACTTGATCTAGATGAGCGTCCCGTCTTGTCTGTTAAACAGACAGTCTTGACCATTGAACATCACGTTTATTGGGCGAGGTCGCACTACTGCTGCCACATTTGGGCAGTTGGGCGAGATGCCCACGACAGGTAATAGCAGATCATTTGAAAGAGAATGCCTCCCATTGACTTGGTCAAGAACCACAAGTACAACCACAAGCGCCAACGGCGTCATGACAAGGTTCATGATTGGGGTGACCACTTGCACAAGCATCAGAACAGTAGATCTGGCCATTGCTAGAAATGGCAGAAGAGCTGCTTACTTCACAGGTGCAGCGTGAGCAGGCACACTTGACGACTGGTACTGTCATTGACCTATTCCATCTATAGTAGTTTTAACAGCATAGGTAAATATAGAGCCTTAAAATTTCATGAGTGTTACACAATCAGATCTACAGTGAGAATGATTACCGTTTCTAGAGAATGACATTAAAACGATATTTGTATTAATCAAAATTAGCTCTTGATTGGTACTCCAGTGGATTCGGATGATCTGACGGAGGTGCGTTAAAGATTGAGCTAGACGCGAGTGATCACTGCTTAAGCAGACCCGTTAGTGGCAACTGACGATCACATGGCCCATGCAATACTCCTCGCCCATTAGAGAGTTGTCCTTTGTCAATGAGTCGGGTATTACCAATAAGCGGGTCGGCTATCACCCTTGTAAGACTTGAAACGGAGGCATAACTTTGATTCAGACGAGAGAAATCAATGGTCCTAACTGAAGTCGTGACACTGTCCATCTCAAATACTTGGGATGAATGGGTTCAAATTTTTGACAGCAAAGAAACCTCTGAGCTCCATGACCGTTACGCCATGCAAGTTCTTTTTCGTGGTGTTTCACCTAAGGATCCCAAGCAGGTACTGGTAATCATTCAAGCTCCTGAAGGAGCTACTGAACAATTCCTTCTTGACAATAGAGATTATGTAGAAACAAATGGAGCAGTGATGGATTCCGTAAACACAAGCATCTGGATTGGTTGAGCAAGCTAATTTCAATGCATTAAATCAGCATTCACGCATGCTGATAGGGAGAAACATCAATTAAAGCGATTCACAATACCAATACTCATAAAAGCCAAAGGAAGCATAGGGTTTCAACAATTAAACCTATTCAAATGATCAATAAATGATAGAACCCTCATGCTTATGAATCAAAAGTGATAGACAAAACGGCATTGGTCATTTTTCTGGAGACAAAAGAAAAACATGAGACATTAGCAAGAGAATAAAGTATCAAGATCACTGTTCATCAATCTGTCAAAATAGCCGCCAATGATTTAGAAAGCGATTGCATATCGAAAGGTTTTTGCAAGACTGCACTAAAACCACTTTTTTTATAATCTGCCAAGATTGAATCCTGGCTGTATCCACTAGCTACAATTGCCTTAATTGATGGGTTGACTGTTTTCAACTGATTAATAGCCCATATCCCTCCCTTACCTCCAGAAATAGTAAGATCGAGTATGACTAGATCAAACGGATTTCCAGCATCAAAGGCACTAAGATAAACATCTAAACACTCCTGACCATGCTCAGTGCTAACAACAGAATGGCCGTGTTCTTCAAGCATTAGGCGGAGCGATGATCTCACCATCTCTTCATCATCCATAATCAATATTCTGGCACGATCCAAAGGTTGTTGGTCAACAATAATCGACTTCACAGGAGTATTAACATTTCGAACAGCAGGCAAGGAAACACGAACAAGAGTTCCCTTGCCTAATTCACTTTTAATTTGCAAGTCGCCATCATGCCTTTTAACAATCCAATATGCACTTGTTAAGCCAAGACCTGTTCCATGGCTTTTGGTAGTAAAGAATGGATCAAAGATCTTGTCCATATCCGTTGGTTTGATGCCAATTCCAGAATCAGTAATTTCAACAACAACCATCTCTCTCAACTGTCCATCATTTCCATCCCATTCATTACAAATTTGTAGGTTAATTTGACCACCTTCTGGCATAGCTTGTTCGGCATTGAGAATAATGTTATTAAAAACTTGATGTATCTGTCCAGAATCAATGTCAACATTAGGCAATAATGACTGACAATTTAAAACACCTTTGACATTAGAACCGTGCAAGGTCATTTCCATTGCTTCCTTAACAACATCTTGCAATGCCCATATCGTTCTAACAGGATCTCCACCTTTGCTAAATGACAACATTTGCTTTGTTAAACCAGCTGCACGGAGACAAGCCTGACTCGCAATCTTCAAATACTTTGCGTCAATGCCATTATTCTTGTTTAATCTCTGGCTAAGATCAATATAACCCATAATAACCTGCAGAAGATTATTGAAATCATGCGCGAGACCTCCGGCGAGCCTGCCAATACTCTCCAATCTCTGAGCACGTAACAATTCAGAATCTAAACGTCTTCTATCTGTAAAGTCTTCCATTAAAACAATGGCCTCACCACTTTCGCGCTGATCAAATTTAACCTTCAGCCAACGTATTTCGCCATTTGAGTCTTTAAAGCGAACTTGACTATCCGAGAAATCATGAGCACTACTCTTAGCATTAGTAACAAGTATTCTCCACTTTTCTAAATCATCTAGCAAAACATATGAGTCAATCGCGGTCCCAATAGTAGAATCAATATCAAACCCTAATATTCTATTCCAAGCCATATTCACAAATTGAATTTCTCCTTTACCATACCTATCAAAGCGAGCAACAATAACAGGAAGGTTAGTAAGAATATCTCTAATACTTCGTTCAGACTCTGCCAAGCGTTCAATTAGCCTTGACTGAGCTTCTGCTATAGCATCTGGATCATGATGACGATCTATGGACATCAGTCAGAATCACGAAGAATTCCATTGGCAAATTGATTATGATCTATCACATCAGTAAATAATGGAAAAATTTCCTTACAGAACATATCTTGTTCAACTGGAGTTCGACCAGAAGTACAGTCAGATAGGATCGTTACTTCAAACCCATTTTCCTTAGCCGCAAGTGCAGTGGCATTCACACAAAGAGAGGTCACGCAGCCTGCTATTACAAGTCGTTCTATTCCTTTCTTCTCAAGTAAATCTTTCAATTCTGTATTAGAAAATGCATTGAAACCTTTCTTTCCTGGAATAACATCAATTCGATCTCCATACTTTGCAATTTGCGGAATAGTTTCAGCACCAGGTGTGCCAGACTTGAATGCTTCAGCATCTTTGATTGCTTTCAAAATACCCATCGGATTCTCTATTTCATGATAAGTCTCACTAAACACAATTGGTGTGTTAACGATAGTAACCGATGAATCAATAATGGAATCAATTAGTTGAATTGTATGCTCAAGAGTTCCAGAAATACGATGAGATTCTTCAACAACAGAGAACAGAATGCCATCAGGGTCAAAATAGTCCCGCTGAAAGCCAATAAGTAGTAAAGCAATATTACGCGAAGGCAGTGTAGACATAGGAGTAGGCAGCACTTGCAGAGTTATAATCTAAGCCATGAATACTAAAATGAATAATATCATTGCCAAATCCTCATAAAGAGAAAGAGATAATTCTGTCTGCATGGTGGTGCCGCACGCATCATGCCAGTATTTAAGCCATCAATCCAAGTGACCTCGACCTAAACTCTTTGAGAAATTTCCAACAAAATGTCTATATCAACTTCAAGTTGTTCGCATATAAACGAAGAAACATCAGGGATTACTCTAGACTGATTACAAACAACTGTCCAACTTAGCTTACGGAAGTATGCTTTTAATGTTGGCAGAGAATATCGAGAATCAAAAATGACTATTTGCAGCATTCTAGAAAGGACTACTATGGTCCTCAGGAGAAATGACAATCAAACCTACAATTGTTAGCTGACACAGGGCATTAACCAGCTTGGATGGGATGTGTCAGTTTACATTAAAGCGAAGTAGAAGCAAATTTGTTGCTAACAACAGTGCGGACAATTAGCAATAGTAGACATCATGAAGGACAAAGCTTATCTATAAATCTTGGAATTTCGTGTCACATGCGATCCCAAGCAGCCTTAGCAAGTGATCAATAATCCCGTAGTATATTTCAAATAATTCCATTATGTCCATATAGCCACAACTGCCATCAAAGTAAATCCAGCAACCGCTCCAACAAATTCCCTCTGATTACAACAACGAACGATCATTGGACTGGTAGCTAAACCATGCAACGTACCAAAAAATAAAAATGTTCCAGCAGCTACAGCACTAATTGAAGCTTCAACCAAAGGATAGGCCTCAGCTGCTCCGCTCACGGACTGGCCAAGCAAGGCACCAAGCGGAAACATCGCAACAAAAAACAAAAACAAGCACCAAACAGACGAAAAAGAAAATTGAGACCTGCTTAGCTCAAGACCTAAGGCAAAACTTGCAGAACCTTTGTGAGCAAGAACTGCAACAAAAATCACCATTGTCAATGCAGCTGATATTGATATTCCAAAAGCAGCACCCATCAACAGCGAGTGAATAGAAAGCATCAGCACAGCCGAAAAAGCTACAAGCTTTTTGTTTCCTGCTGGGCTTTCACTGCTCTGATTAGCCAGATGTTCGATCCAGAGCAATAGCAACATCACAGCACCACAGATCACCATTGCGAAGGGGTAGTTGACGTTTGCAGCGACAAAAGCTCCCTCAGCATCGCCAAGCATATGAATGAGCCCAGCTCCAAGAAAAATCCCAGCAGCGAAAGCTTCGCCAAAACCTAGGGCTGGTTTATGAAGATCGGAACCCTTAGCTCGTATGGCAGATCTGCCAGCTGCAAGAGAAACAAGGACGACAACTACGACCAACAGCGGTTTCAAGGCCATGCCAGACATTTGCGTTTGCAAGAATGATTCTCATTCTCGCAAACGGGTCCTCGCACACGTCCCGCTGCAGCAAAAAGTACAATTAGACTGAGATTCTGCAGACAATAAAAACCCCCTCAAAAAGAGGGGCAAAACAAAAAAGGCGTGGTGGATAGAAGTTGATAAGCTATTTGGAATGTGCAGTAGATTCTAGATTTGATTGCAAACAGTTTAGGCCAATGTAATGAAGTCCAATATCAGCTTTACCATCACAGTCTAAACCTTTACCATTGCCAATAGGTGGATCAATATTGACCAACACATGACCTGGATCGGAGGAATCTTCTCGATATCTAATCATGGCTTCCCCAGAATGACACTTAACACTACTCATACGCCTTACGACAGCCATCTTTGCGATTAGTAGCTTACTGGTTGCGCCAGAATTCATACAAATAGCCCTAGCCATCTCTGCCTTATTGTTAACAGACATAAGATTCAGATTTTTGTTAACTGGTTTCGCTTGTACCTGTCCCGAGAGAATGAAGCCAGCAAGAATTGCGAGTGCCACACGTTGATTTGACAAAATTGAAAAGACTAAGTCTCCTCCCTCATAGCAAGAATCGAAAATCCCCGCCATTGGCAGATCGAGTATTTTTTGTCGAAGGATCAATAGTGAAACAAACAACCCCCTAGTGTTCCTTTGTAAGGCTCTATCGATAACGAATACTATGCCACCTAAAGCGGTGAATTTTAGCCATACGTGAGTGATTCTCAGTCCTGGATGGACTTTATGGAAATTGCAGAGGTGAACCGTCCTGGGCCTGCTCAGAAATTCCCAACAACCCCATCTCCACATCCCATAGAAGGGGGAGTGCTCAGCTGACATCTCTCGCGAAAGGGCTATAGGCTCACTCCCAGCTACCAGGCCATCAGCCTGTCTGTCTCTACGAGACACTTGTTACCTGCATCTATTCACAGCCGTATGCGCTTCATTAGCTACACCAACTAACAACAAGTGTTCAATCAAAATGTGCGGTTAGCTCTCACGATCAACCTTCGCTAGATTTTGATGGTTAAGCACCCGGTTTGGATGACTTGGTGGCGCATGCAGTGAGTCGCCCCTGGACAGGGTGGCTTTTTTTTGCTTCTTAAAATATTGGGGGCTATCTAGACACTCGCATATCCATGAGTCGACTTTGCATTGAAGTCCTAACTGGAGTGTTGAGGCCTCTTAAGAAGAAGAGCAACATTAAGAAGGCGACCGTTTTGTGATGACTTAACGAGGTTGAGGCAATCGAAGTGGGCGCATATCATTGGATGGACCTCCGCTGTTTCACCCCCTTTATGCCATTCGAAACTAGATGCTATCCGAATCATTTAGTCATCTACCTTTTTAGCTCAAAATGTCATGAGCAGCATTTGAAGTACAGCCAGCATAATCTGAATGTTGATACTCATTGGGAAGAAGCATCTGCTTACAACCTTCCCAGCTGCAATAAAAACCCCGCACTTGGCGGGGTAGTTATTTCTTCTAATATTTAGTCAGGCTGCCAATTGCGGTGGCCTGATCTTAGTTTCTATGGGTTTTATGGTGGAACCTATGATTGAAGCTTTGCTGGTTTT
>MDSV01121138.1_pt1 | contig 11494 bp, 14 predicted proteins | sample 810851 | NCBI WGS metagenome assembly MDSV01 (sample SAMN05326640, study PRJNA326480) | marine metagenome | isolation source: seawater | place: Atlantic Ocean: North East | collected 2012 | reverse complement strand
GGATATTTTTGAATATTTCTATCATCTGAATTTATATAAAGAATTTTAGAATCTAAAATAAAGTTTTGATTTCTTGTAATTAGATTATTATATGACATATTTATAAAATAATATAATATAATATATTATATTATTAAATTAAATATGACATCCAGTTCATATACAAGCGCCTCCCCCCCGGCTGAACAACCCGACCCTAAACAAAGAGGTAAAAATGAAAATGATGAAAAATTTACAGGGTTGTTTGCATTAGGGTTAACAGATAATATTCAGTTGAATATGATAGTAATATTTTCAATAGGTATATTTGGTTTATTAATAAAACTTTTTTTTGCTCCAAGTAAAGACATGTATGGTAATATAGGCCCAGCTAATACAAATATAGGCGGATATACATTATTATTAATATCATTTATAATAATTTTTTGTTCATTTTTTGGTATAAATAATACAATAGGTATAGAAAAATTAAATAGAGATATAACAAAAGATACAAATACAAGTTTCAAAGATATTGTTCAACGATTATTAGAAAGTAGAGCTTTTGCAGAATTATTAGTGCCAATTGTAATAGTATGTATATTGATTATATATATAATATTTATAAATTTCAAATATTTTGAAAAAATAAATAAAATTGGAGGTGCACCACCATTATATAATACATATGAATTTATATCTTCATTATTATTTATAACAACAACAATAGTTATCTATAAATATGCATGGGAATATTTTTTTAGAAAAGATAGACGTATGTCAATGATAAAATGGGTTTCTATTTTGTTATCAACTTTCAATATGTTTATACTTATAATATTACATATAATATTAGAGTTTTACACACTAGGTGCAAATGAATATATAACCCAAAATACATAAAAATGATATATTTTTTATAATATGTTTTTTTTAGGAAAAATAAATTTGAATGTAATACCATAACTAGTATTAGATTCCCAGACCCCTGAAATTTTTAAAACAATATTTTCTAATATATTAGTATAATTATCAATACTATTATTTATAAATATATTTTTAATAGTATTATCATATGTATTATCATATATATTATCATATGTATTATCATATGTATTATCATATGAATTATCATATGAATTATCATGGGAAATATTATTATTATTATTATTATTATTATTATTATTATTAGAATACACTGAATAATTTTCAATTTGATTATATTTAATGCAATTAGTATTTAATAAATCATTAAGTTTATATGTTGGTTTTTTATTAATATTAATAAATTTATTTAATAAACTTTTTTCAAGTGATTTTATTTTATTAATAACTACATAATTGTCTTTATAATTAATATCAATATTATTATTTTTAAAATTAATAGAACTATTTTTAAAATTAAAATTAACAAAGATTCCATTTAATGAAAATAGTTTATTAGAATATATAATTTTGTAATATTTACTATTAGGAATTATACTATTATTGATTGGATCAGAGATAATAATATAATTAGTATCAATATTATCAATATTATTAATATTTTCTGTTAGCATGAATTTAATTATTTATATATAGATATAAATATTTAAACAATTTTTTAATAATAAATATATATTTATAGATGTTTACAAAAAAATTATACAACACAAATAATAATATAAAAGAAAATATAAAAAAATATGAAATAGAAAAAACAAAAAAAAATAATAATGACCAATTTATGTTGAATAACATATTAATATATGGCCCAAAAGGAAGAGGAAAATATACATTAGCATTAGATATAATAAAAAAATATAGTGAATCTAATTTAAATTATCAAAAAAAAATGACAAATATATATAACAAAAATGATTATAATATAAAAATAAGTGATATACATTATGAAATAGATATAGATTTATTAGGTTGTAATTCAAAAACTTTATTTAATATATTATATAATAATATAATAGATAATATTTTATTGAAAAATAAAAAAGAAGGTATAATATTATTAAAAAATTTTCATAATATTGATTATGAATTATTAGATATATTTTATAGTTATTTACAAAAAATAATGTTTTCAAAGTTAAAGTTAAAATTTATAATTTTAACAGAACATATTAGTTTTATAACTAATGATATTCTTAATATTTTTAAAATAATTTATATAGAAAAAATACCAAAATCAAGATACAAAAAATTATATAAAGCCAAAGATATTGATAAAATAAACAATTTGAATTATTTAAAATATAATATAGATTGTAAAATATTATTAGAACCTTATAAAAATATATGTAATAAAATTATTGCTACTATAACTTCTAAAAATATTGATTTAAATCAAATAAGAACTTACATATATGATTTATTAATATATAATACAAACATATATGATGCATATTATTACATATTAGAATCATTAATAAAAAAAAATTTATTAAATAAAACTAATATTAATTCAAATGATTTATATAATAACACTGTTATATTTTTTATGTATTATAATAATAATTATAGACCTATTTTTCATCTTGAAAATTATATTTATTATTTAGTTAAAGTTATTCATAATATATGATAAATTTTTCATGATTCAGCTTGTGTTGTCTTCCTTACTTTTTTTACTACTTTCTTTTTTGGAACTACTTCTTCAACTGGTGATGATTCTACTTCTACTACCTTTTCTTTTACATTATCAGTGGTTGATTCATCGTCACTACTATCATTTACTAGATTTGTTGATTCCTCAACCTTATCTTCTGTTTTTTCTTCAGCGGATGCCTTTAGTGTTTTTAGTTCATCAGTGTTTAGAACAATATGACACTTACCAGAAAGAGAAGGTCGGGGTTTTACAACACACTGAAATAGTTTGAATGTTACACCAAACTTACCATTTGCACACCAAATACCACCACACTGAATAATTGTTGCAATGTTTGAACCTTTTGTAATTAGATCTGCAATTTTAATATCATTATCATTTGGATATACTAAATCACTTGTTTCGTTGTAAATTTCTACATTTTTAAATTCACCCTCCCAATATGGAAGCTTTACTTTTAGTGTAGGCGAACGACTGTAATCAAATTCACCTGTTTCTTTATCTTTTGGATATTTTAGAATTGGTGTCCATAGCGCATCTACTACATCAGCTGACATTTTTGGTTTATTAAACCACTCTTTACAATTTACAATTGCATCCGCCTTGACTTTATTTTCAAAAGTTTGCATATTTTTTAGAAAACTTGTTGTATTTTCATTTGCATATTCATCTTTTGGAAATTGAAGAGCTAGATCATATGTATTAGCTTTTGATTTTTCATCTGTATAAACATTTACACCCCATGTAAGCATTAGCGGCGTGCTAATATAAGTTGCTTTCATTGTATTTTTATTAAGAATTGAAATTGATTTACCACCACTATTGTTTGTTTTTACACTAGTATAAGTAAGATCAGTTTCAGGATTGAATTCAACACCGTTTAGAATAGCAGCAGACATTATTATTTTAGATATAATTATTATATATGATATATATTTAAATCAATTTTTTTTATATTTTATTTTTTTTATTTTTTTATTATCATAAATGGTTAGTTCTTTTTATATATATTTAATAATATAAAATATTATATTATTAAAATTTAAAAAAATGTTATATCATTAAACACGACGATTTATATTACATTTATTACATAAAATATTTCTAAATTTTCCTGTTTCATGATCATGATCTAATGTTCTTTTACCTTCACCTGTATTACCTTCACATAATTCACAATTACATAAATCACAATTCCATGTTGATATATATATTGTATAAATTTCCTCAAATTCTTCTTCACTATCAAATTTTACACCTCTTTGTTTCCATTTAGTTTTTCTTTCTATTTTTTTAACATTATCTCTATTTTCACCATTTCGTCTTAACTTATCATAAGTAGCTTTTTCTTCCTTTCTTTCACCGTCTCTATTTTTTTGCCTTTCAAGAATTTTCTCTCTATTTTTTAAATATTTTTTTCTATCATATTCTCTTTCTTTTTCAATTTCTTCAGGAGTCATATCAGCTCTTTTTTTTCTAGGCATAATTAATAATTAAATTAATAAAATGTATTTAATTAAATTTCAATTTTAATTTTTAAAATTAATTGAAATTGAAATTTATGGTCTTAAAATATTTTTTATTTATTTAAGAAGAAGACGCTGCTTCTACTGTTTTCTTTGGAAAATGCGGGCCCATGTATTTTTGTAGGTTAAAATAAGTTAATTCAATTTCTGGAGTAACATTAAGAAGTGTGGATAATTTTTTATCGGGGTTAATTTTTCTTCCGTTATTGGAATCCTGAAGAGAATGTTCCCTAATATATTTGTTAATTTCTCTAGTGACATCGGTTCTGGCCATTTCACTTCCGTGATTTAAACCAAGAAAATCGGCTAATTCATTACTAATTGGAGCAGGTTTTACGAAACCACTAGGAGCACGAGTTCCTTTTCTTTTTTTTTTGTTAGTTAATTTTTGTGCAATTTTAAGTTCTTTAGTAGTTTTTTTTTCAATAACCCTAAGTTCGGCTTTTAAAGCACTAAACTGGGAAATCATTGATTGGAATTTATTGATAAATTGTGTAAATTCATCAGATACATGAGCAACAACATTGGTTTCAGTAGTTTCAGCAGCAGGAGTTGATGTAGCAGATTGCTGTGTTTTACTAGATTTAGCAGCATCAGTAGCAGCTACAGATTTGGCTTTTTTATCACCTTTTTTTTCAGCAGCTTTAGCAACGACGGGAGCAGAAGCGGATTTGGCAACAGGTTTTTTTGCGGCAGGCATGATTGTGTATTATATTATAATTAAATTATATTTTTTTAAGTTATTTTAATATAATATTAATTATATAATAAAATAAAAAAATTTAAATGCGTTTTAGTAATTAAATAATATTTACAGATTGAAATAACCAAGGCATAGATTCAGCCGCATCATTACTAACAATAGTTAAGGCGGTTAATATGTACAAACACCCTAATGATTTAGATGAATGATTAATACCTTTATTTATTAAATTATCAAAAATGTTATAAATAAAATTTTTTATTTGATAAGTATTATAATTATTTAATTTATGTATATCAACACTAATAAATGGATTACCATAGGGTGGTGAAATTTCTCTTTTAATTTTGATAGATAAATTCGCTCTATAATTCCATATATCATGTAATTCTTTAATTAAAATAATTAAATTGATTTTTTCTAAATTAGAAAACCAAGAAATAGAAGTATTGTATCCAAAACTATCAATTGTTAAAAATATTTCTGTTATTTTTGAATCAATATTATTATTAATAGCTTTAGTATCTTCTATTAAACAATTATAATTTAATAATTTAGAATAAGATAAAAGTTTATAAAAATTAGTAATAATTTTATTATTTATAACTAAATTATTGTAAGGATTTATTATTATATTTTTATTTTTAGATTTAATTATATAATTGTAAAAAGAATTAATATGAAATCCATATACAAAATTACAATCATCTTTAAAACTAAAAAAATCTTTATACATAATAGTATCTAAATTATCAAACGTAAGAAAATCATATTCATTATTACAATGTTTTCTATTTAATAATCCTGGTCCTTTCAATTTAATAAAATTCATAACTAAAAATTTTCTTATGTTTTTTTGTATAATAATCGAATTCTTTATTATAAAAAAATAATTAAATATATTTTTTTTCAAAATATCTTTGTTTTTACTAGAATTTAAATTCAATTTTTTTGCTAAAATCTTTAATTGTTTTAATGTATAATCATAATCAATATATTTATAATAATTAGAATAATTAATATCTTCTAAATTTTTCTTTTCATCTAATTTGTATTTATTATTAAAATTTAATTCTTTATTTAAAAGATATTCAAAAATAACATTATTATTTTTCATATAAATATAAAAATAATAACGTTTTAATATTTTTATATAAAAATATATTAATTATTTAATATATCTATCTTCTTCTTCTTCTTCTCGATTTTCTCGATTTTTTCGATTTTCTCGATTTTCTTACTTTCATGGATTTTCTAGATTTTTTCATTCCTTTTCTCGAGGTTCTTCTTCTTCTACGTCTACCACCATCAAAAAGGGAAGCAGCATTCAAATCAGTACCACCAACTCCAATCATTTTTTATATAGTATATAAATATTTTATTTGTACATTAATTTAATTTTTATATATTCATTAATTTAAATTGTTTATAACTAAAATCTTTATTATTACTTAAATCTTTATTATTACTTAAATCTTTATTATTACTTAAATCTTTATTATTACTTAAATCTTTATTATTACTAAATATATTACTAAAGTTATTATTTGAATTATTACTTATATCATTATTTGAATTATTATATATACATTTATCAACAAATATATTTTTTAATTTTTTACCAAATATAAAAGAACCCTCGTTTAAATCTATTCTTTTATTTTCTATTTTCTCTAAAATATCTATTAAATCTTTAAATAATTCTACATTGAAATCTTCTTTAATTATTTTATCAAATATTGCTTTATAATTTTTATACAAATATGGTGCTTGAATCTTTGATAAATTCTTTTTTTCATGACCGTGAACTTGTTTAATTTTAAGTAATGCATAAAATTCTTTTCTAATTATACTAGCTTTTTTGTTATTTACTACATAACTTGTATTATCTTCTATTTTATGTTCTTTAATTATATCATCTAACAAATTTTTTTCTTTTTGATTGAATATTGACATAATATATTTATATATTTACAATTATTTAAATTATTATATATTATAAGATATTTATAACTATTAAAAATTTATATATAATATAATATGATATATATATATAATATTATATTATATTATATATGAAGATAAAAAAAAATACTTTTCAAAATTATTTTACTAATATTATTAAAAAATTAAATATATTATCTAGATCTACTGTATTTATATTTATATTTATACTATCTATTATATTTATATTATTTAATTGTGATAATAAAACTAAAGAAAATATGAATAATAAAACTAAAGAAAACATCAATAATAATAAATGTTGTACAATGAATATTGATAAAAATTATAATGATGAGAAGATTGGAAATTTAGGTAATAAAGCTAAGTTAGCACTTTATAAATTATGCTGTAAAAATCCCGATTTAGTTTATTGTGATTGTTAAATATTTATATTATAATTATATAGTATATATATTTATAATGTCTGATGGTACAAATGCAATATCAATAATAATAATAATATTAATATTAGTAGGCTTAATATCAATTACTATAAATATTGGTAAAATAAGAACAAATTGGACTGAATATCAATGCAATCCTATATTTATACCTTTTTCTCGGATTTTTTCATCAAAATCTGCATCTGAAACATTTAATGTATGTATAAGTAATTATGTTAGAAATTTTATGAATATATTTATACAGCCATTTATGGATATGTTTAATATGTTTATTAATTACGGTGAAATTATTTTTAATTTTGTAGAAAATTTTAAAACTTTAGTAAATATATTTGAATTTAATATATTAGATTTTTCAAAATATTTTAAAAAAATTATAAAACAAGTTATAAATGTAATTGATGCTGTTGTTCGTGGAGTAGAAGCAGCATTAAACGAAATTGAAAATTTATTAGAGACGTTACAGAATGCATATATGTCAATGTTAACTGGAACTAAAGGTGTTTTACAAAATAGTAATTTAGGTACATTAATTACGAATTTAGAAAAATTGTAAATATATATTGTATTATTTTATTAATAAAATAATAATATTATATACTAATTGTTAGATGAGTAATAACCCAGATAATATAACAAATAAAATAAATACAGAATCTAAAAAAATAAATTATACTGAATTATATGGTAGGGAAATAGGGTTTACTACATTAGCTATCATAATAACTATAATTATATCTATGTATTTTATAATATTAATTAAATTTAAAACATATCATAAAGCTTGGAAAGATAATGAAAATAATATAAGATGCAACCCAATATATATGCCATTTTCTAAATATATAAGTTCAGGCCCATTGTTTGAAAAACCAATATCTGGTAGTGAAAATATGAAATCTTGCGTAAATAATATATCTGCTAATTTAAGTTCTGATTATAATAGTGATTTTAAAGGAGTCTTTACTAATATTGAAAATTTTTATAATATGATAATTGATTCTATAACACAAATAGGTGTATTATTTCAGATTTTAAAACGATCATTTCAACGATTAATACAAGTAATAATGAACAGATTTAGTATATTATCAAATGTAATAAAATCAATCGCTAACAGAATATTTAACATGTTCAGTATATTTCCTGATATTTTTATGATTTTTTGGAGCATATTATTAGAATTTGTAAATATAATGAAATATGCATTAGTTTATTTGGTAAATTTATTGTACAAATGTATTATTGGTCCTATTGCTAGTTTAGTTACTACTATATCTACATGGGCCATACTATTAATTGTGTTTTTTTTGATTGCTTTATATCTTATGCTTGCATCTATTCCATTTGGTCCATGGCCCTTCTTTTTAGGAGCAACTGTAATATTTGCAATATTGATGGTTGTATTGATTCCTATTTCATTTTATTTAAGATTCTTATTCATAATATTAATGACTGTAATTAATTTGATAAATAAAAAAGTTATGGAATTCATTGATTCAATAGATACTGGTATAAATATTGATACAGCTAGATTTGACGCTATGAGATCAGCATATGTAAGTAAAAAAGAATATGAAGGTGGTAATAATTTATTTTCTAGTCCAAGCTTTGATGAATGTAAAAAGCTTTTTAAATAATTAATTAACTTGTTATTGTTATTGTTATTGTTATTGTTATTGTTATTGTTATTAAATAAATTTTATTATAATAATATATAAAAGTATTATATAATATAAAGAATGATTATTAGTAATTTACCTAATTATAAAAAATTTGTTTTAGTTATTATATTATTTGCAATAATTTTTAATGAATTAATTTGGCATTATATAAATACATATTTTAATTTAAAAAATAACAACAATAAAAAAGAAAATAACAACAAAAAAGAAAATAATAATAATAATAATAAAATAGAAAATTTTTCTAATATTAATACATATAATATAAGTAGTATTTTCAAAAATAATAATAATAATAATAATGCTGATAAATCAATATTAAATACAAATCAATACAATTTTTTACCTAATTTTTTTGAAAAAAATTTATCAAAATCTAATTTTTTAAAATCAAATATATCATTAAATATGACACCAGAAGAATATTTCAAAATTGAAAATAGAAACTTAAAAGCTAACAATTCAGAATATAAAAAAAAATAATATAAGAATAATATATCAATATTATCATATAATGATATTATTAATATATATAATTGGTATAAATTCTTTTATTTTGAATAACATACCAAATATTTTGTCACCAAAAATAAAAACAAATAATATAAAAAATAATTACAATAACTCAAAATATAGTTCTTTTGAAGAATATATAAGCATAAAAAAATTTACTAGTGAATTTTACAAAAATATAGATAAAATGAAAGCTAATAATGATGTGAATAATAAACAAACAACAAATGTTAAATTATTAACAAGTCAACATGCATATGATTATAGTAAACAATGGTTAAATGATATGTATACAGATCCAATTAATAATGATAATTTTTTACATGAAAATTTGGAAATAATGACAGATTTTTCAAGATTAAACAGATCAGAATTTTTTTATTATATTGGATATTATGACAATAGTATAATCTACAATTATGAACCATATTATATTGGTGTATTTGAATTATTACCTAGTAAAAAAATATTAGATACATATATAATAATAAAAAATCCAAACTTAATAGAAAAAAACAATAATAATATATTAGATTTCAAAAATAATATATTAAAAATATGTTATGATAGTAATATTAAATTAATTTTTGATAATTTGAAGAATTATAATAAAAATTATTATTTTTCTTGGTTGGGTTAATTGTACATACCAAATGGAGGAGTATTTACTATATTTTTTTTTGTTAATAATTTATCAACTATTTTTTCAGTTATTTTTAAAGGATTTGTAATATCTAATTTTATTTTAATATTATTATCAATAATATTTGAATCTTTATTTAACAATCTAAATAAATTTATTTTTGTGTATATTGTTTCAATACATCTTTTTAAATTACGAACACCATATTCATTGTCTGTATAATTTTTAATAATATATTCAATTATATTATCATGTAAAATTATATTATTACTATCAATAGCTACTTCTTTAGAAACAGATGGTATTATATATTTTTCTACTATTATTTTTTTTTCATTTGTTGTATACCCTATTGTTTCAATTTTGTACATTCTATCTTTCAATATGGAATTAATTTTTGATTCATCATTATAACTAAATACTAATAATGCTTTTGAAATATTTAATTCAAATTCAGAAAAATATTTATCTCTATAACAAGCATTTTGTGTATTATCTGTTATATGTGTTAAAATACCAGTTATTTCATCACCTTTATGTGTTTCACTCAATTTGTCTAATTCATCAAATAATATAATTGGATTCATACATTTTGATTGTATTAAAATATCTACTATTTTACCATATTTACTTCCTTCATATGTATAATCATGACCTTCTAAAAATGAACTATCTGAACAACCACCTAGTGCAACCATTGCAAATGGTCTATTTAATATTTTACTAATGCCTTCTTTTATCAATGTAGTTTTACCAGTTCCCATTGGTCCTTTTATTGCTATTGAATATCCGGCTGCATTTGGATTAACTAACCATAAACCTATTAATTGTAAAATTTGTAATTTAGCATCATTCAACCCATAAACAACATTATCTAAAATATTTTTTGCATTTTCAATAAAATTAGAACATTCATTTGAATTTATACTATTATATTTTAATTCAAAATTCAATAATTTATTAAATGGTATTTTAATAAAAGAATCTATCCAAACCTTAAGTTTATAATATTCTCCACCTGACTTATCTTTCATATTTTCTAATTGTTGTAATTTATTAAATGCAATTATTTTGAATTCTGTCTTAATATCTAATTCAATAATGTGTAATATAATTGGTTTTTCAATTGTTACATTTTCTTTTAATTTTTTTGTTTTATCAATGATTTCTTGTTGTTTTTCATTAGAATATTTACAAAAAAAATCATAATCTTTTATTCTTGATTTCAAAATGTTTTTGAATTTTTTATAATTTTTTTTTGATAAATCATTTTCAGATTCTGATTCTGATTCATAATTATAATCAGACAAAGTTTCATAACCGTATTCATAATTATTATCAAAATTATTATCAAAATTATTATCAGAATTATTATCAGAATTATTATCAGAATTATTATCAGAATTATTATCAGAATTATTATCAGAATTATTAT
>MDSV01089439.1_pt1 | contig 11494 bp, 8 predicted proteins | sample 810851 | NCBI WGS metagenome assembly MDSV01 (sample SAMN05326640, study PRJNA326480) | marine metagenome | isolation source: seawater | place: Atlantic Ocean: North East | collected 2012 | reverse complement strand
GTTTGAAAAATAATTTATTGTATCTTTGCACACCCTCTTTTGAGGCTAAAAATATTAAGAGATGAAAAGAACATTTCAACCTTCGGTAAGAAAAAGAAAAAATAAGCACGGATTTAGATCTAGAATGGAATCTGCTAACGGAAGAAAAGTACTAGCTTCGAGAAGAAGAAAGGGAAGAAAAAAGCTTTCTGTTTCTGACGAAAGATCTGGTAAGCATTAAGATATTAAGGTCCTTTAAAGGTACTTCATAGGCCTCGACTTTTCAAAGTCGGGGTTTTTTTGTTTAGACGATGTCTCTCTGTTTTATGATGTGCAGATCATATAAAAATTTTAATTTTGTACTATGGCAAAGGAAGATGAAAGCGTAAAGTTAACCCGAAGAATTAGAAAGTCTGTTTGGAAAGTTAATGAGGATTATGGAATTGTTCGTGAAGGGGATAAGATTATGGTTTGTTTATCGGGGGGGAAAGATAGCTATACTATGCTTGATATGTTAATGCATATGCAAAAATCTCATTTATTAAATTTCAATATTGTAGCGGTAAACTTAGATCAAAAACAACCTGGATTCCCTGAGCATATTTTACCTGAATATTTCCAAAAAATAGGTGTAGAATATAAAATTGTTGAAAAAGATACTTATTCAGTGGTTGTAGATAAAGTCCCTGAGGGTAAAACCATGTGTAGCCTTTGTTCAAGATTGAGAAGAGGGATTTTATATTCCGTGGCGGAGGAGTTGGGCTGTAACAAAGTTGCTTTAGGACATCATCGTGAGGATATTATGGAAACTTTATTTCTAAATATGTTCTATTCTGGAAGAATTGAAACCATGCCGCCAAAATACAAAACTGACAACGGAAAATATACCGTAATCCGTCCTTTAGCTTATTGTAAAGAGGCTGATATTGAAGAGTATTCAAAAATTAGGCAATTTCCTATAATTCCATGTAATCTTTGCGGTACACAGGAGGGTATGCAGCGACAAGCTGTAAAGGATATGTTGAGTGAGTGGGATAGAAAGTCTCCGGGTAGAAAAGAAATTATTTTTAAGTCGATTAAAAATATAGCTCCTTCTCATATGCTTGATAAAGATTTGTTCGATTTTGAAAACTATACCATAAAAGAAGACAAATGTGCCGAAGAGATCGAGGACTTAGTTCCTTAAAAAACAGCTTTATTCTTCTTTTGACAATCCGACTTTAGTTGTTAATTCTCCTAACCAATCAATTGTTCTTTTTAAAATGTCAAAATAGAGTGAAATAAAAAGACTAAAAGTCATTCCTAGTATAACCAGGATATTTATCCAAAAAGTATCTAAGGAATACCCAAAAAGCTGTTTGCTTGGAGCAAAGAAATGTGCTCTAAATCCTTTTGCATCTCTATAGATAGGATCAGATTTTTGTACAAGCTGCTCCTCGAATTCAATAATTTTATTTAATTCATCTTTGTTTTTAACTAAGTCATTTAAACTTTCATTTTGATAGTTGTCTCTTTGTTCTATGAATAATATTTTTCCATTTCCTTTATTTCTGAATTTGGCTATTTTTTGGTTTTTTAAACGTGCGAATATATTATACATTTTAATGTAAAAATCTTTTATAATTTGGAGTGAGTTATTGATTTCTTTCGCTGTTGTATTTTCAAATGAGTTAATGTTTTTTAATCTTTTGTAGGATTTTGATACCACTCTTAAAGTCGAAGAACGTTGTTCTGATGTTAGTTTTTCCTTAAGTGCATTTATAATTTCTTTGGATTTCACTTTTGAAAGACTCGTATTTAAATCTTTTAAGAAGGCGATTTCCTTTTTAATTTCGTTTATTACTAAGTTAATTTTCGCATCAAAATTTCCTCTACTCTCTAGATTGTTTTCTTTTCCTTTTTCCTTTAACTCCTGAGCATATTTAACTGCCATGGTAAGGTTTGTTTTCATTGAAGAGACCCAAAAGTTTTTTTTGTAATTAGCTATACTCATGGCTTTATCAAAGCTATAATAGTTTCTTTCAAAGTCATTTTCTTTAAATTGATTTACTGCTAGAGCTTCAAAAGCCCAACGAGATGCCATTAATTCTCCAGCAATTGGAACAACTGTTTGTGATGATAATGCAGGATTTAATTTGTCAAATTTTACAATAACTCCACTAAGGAGAAGTTGAGGAATTAACAATATGGGTATTAAAATGTATATAGTTACTACTGAATTGAACGCAGAGGATATATTTAATCCTAACATATTAGCAAATAAACTGCACGAAAACAGAACTAACCAATAATCAAACAACATTCCATTAATTCCTAAGATTAGATTACCCACTATTATATAGCTAACGGTTTGAATGGCCGATATTATAATCATAATGGCTGTTTTACTGGACAAATAACTAAATCTAGATAAATTGAGAAACGTTTCTCTTTTTAATATTTTTCTATCACTAATTATTTCTTCCGCACTCACAGTTAGCCCCATGAACAAGGCAACAACTATACTTATAAATAGATATGCTGAGATGTTTTCATTGTATCTAAACAAGTATTTAGCATTAGGGCCACTATCTGTGCTATAAAATTTAACTAAATAAGATAGTAAAAAGGCCAAAAATGGGCCTTCTAAAAAGTTAATCAACATGTATTGAGTATTGGCTAACTTAGAAAGTATATCTCTAGCAAAGAAAACTTTAAATTGATTAATTTTTTTTGGGATTTTATAATTTCCCTTTGGCATTTCAATGCTCTTAACTTGCGTGTCTTTGTTGTCGATTTCCTTTTTATATACCTTGTTCCATGTTTTGGGAGGAATTCTTCGTTGTCCGGTAATATTACCGTACTCATCCACAACTTTTGTCTCTATAATATTAAAAATCTGCTCAGGATTAACATTTCCACAATGGTGACATTCACTTTCGTTTGCAGTTACATGGTTAATTGCCTTTTTGAAATAAATTACAGATTCTACAGGATTTCCATAGTAAATAGGAAAACCGCCTGTATCTAGTATTAGTAAATTATCAAACATTTTAAATATGTCAGACGAAGGTTGGTGGATAACAACGAAAACAAGCTTTCCTTTCAAGGCTAGCTCTTTAAGTAAATCCATTATGTTTTCAGAGTCTCTGGAGGACAAACCAGAGGTAGGCTCATCAACAAATAAAACTTGAGGTTCACGTATTAATTCTAGCGCAATATTTAATCTTTTTCGTTGACCACCACTAATTTTTTTATTCAAAGGAGATCCTACTTTCAAATCTTTGATTTCATATAAACCTAGACTTTTTAGCATTTCAATTGCTTTTTTTACTACCTGCTGCTCGAGCAGATTATCATAGCAAAGCTTGGTGTTATAAAATAGATTTTCAAATACAGTTAAATCTTCAATTAATAAATCATCTTGAGAAATATGTCCAATTACACCTTCAAGTTCTTCCTTTTGATGATGTATGTCTATGTTGTTGATTTTTACAGAGCCTGAGGTAGGTGTTAATGTTCCATTTAGTAGTGATAGTAATGTTGACTTTCCAGCTCCGGACGCACCCATTATCCCAATCAGGTTACCACTACAATCTGTGAGATTTAATTCATGTAAGCCTATGTTTCCTGCAGGGAATTTATATTCTAGTTGGTTGGCTATAAAGTCTATTCGTTGAGTCTCTTCTTGAATTCTGTATTTTGAAGAAATATCGCTAAAATAAATAGGTTTTAGTTTTTTATTTCGAATACTTGATCCATGCGCAAGGAAATAAACTCTATTGTTCTCTATTACCTGCCCATTAATATAAATAGCTTCTTCTCCGCAGTATTTCGCAATATAATTGCCCGATTCTTCTAATCGTAATATTTTTACTACTCCCTCTAAAAGATGGTTTTTTATCTCTTTTGCATTTTCGTAAGAAATATTAATTCCACGATGAATTATTAAAAAGTTTTCTTTGTCAGGAATTGTATGATCGTTTGAGAGGACAAAAGCCATACTTTCTCTAAATTCATCTGTCGATATGTTAAAGGTTTCAGCTACCGTGGTGACAAATTCAATTTCCTGATCAGAATAATTCGCTGAAAACGTGAATTCTAATAAACGAATTAGAACAACAATTTTTTGCTTTTGTTGGAGTTCTTCATTTATTTGTGTGCAGATTCTTAGAACTTTAACTGAGTTAACAGAAGTTCTTTTCCGTTCTTTTCCTTTAGATTTTTTTTGATGTTTTTCAAGGTAGTTCTCAAAAAGATCTAAGTATTTATTAACTAACTCAGCATTTAATTGTTGTTTAAGAAAGTTTTCGACGACAGATTTACCATTGTCATTGACACCATCAATTTTCGCTACTAGAGCAAAAAGTTGCATTAACGCCTCAAGTATTCTTTCGCTCATTCTAAGTTGTTAATTAATCATGGTTAGTTATATCTAAAAAGGCATTGTTACGAGAGTAACAATGCCTTTGTTTCGTTTAATCCGGTACTATGATTTATTGTTTAAATCCAATAAGTATGGTAGCGCAACCAGATGTGTTTTCAAGGTCGTCTAGTTTTGCACTTATTTTTACCGTAATGGTATTTTCAACCTTAAAATTCCAGTAGGGAGAGTTTTGTTGCTCAATGCTGTCAAATAGAATGTTGTTATTTTGATCTTTTACATTGAATATTAAGTCTCCCTGAGAAAATCCTGTACAGGCAGCAATTCTATATGTTACACCACCAAAAAAAGTGGTTTCAAACTCAGCTTCTTGATCGCCAAAAAGAAAAGCTCTATAATTTTGACCATCTGAAACATATTCAACAGTAAAATTGTTTTGATGGCAAAAATTTGCTATTGTATCGCATTGAGCTTGTGATTTAAATAACCCAACAATTAGCGATAGTACGACAAGTCCAAATATTTTTTTCATAACCTCTGCTGTTAACTCCCTTAAATTGCAATTATTTTAGTTCTAATTGTATTTATTTTTTCAACAATCTCATTAAATACATCATCAGGCATATCTACTGTTGCCTTTGATTTAAATGTTGTTGTTCTTTTATCTTTGTTTGTTTCTGGGGCTACGTACTCATATTTAATGTTTACTTTATTGAATGCATTCCTAACTTCGTCTAGGTCATTGTATACTTCTTCTACACCAGGTTCATTAAAATAGCGCGTTAACATTTTATCTAACATTGTATTTATGGTATGCTTTTGCATACCAATCATGTTTACAACCTCTGAACTTTTGCTGTCTTTTCCTAAAATCCCTGCAAAGTGTATGCTTTCTATCCAACCTCCTACAATTATTAAAGCACCTATATGTTTTAGTTCACTAGTTTGAAGATAATCGTCCGCTCTCCTATATGAATTTGAGATAATATATAGTAGAGAGTCTTTATCATCTAGATTTCTTTCTACGGATTTTATTGTTTCTATTCCGAAAGCATCAGATATCCCTAGGATATCGCTTAGTTTTTGAGCGGATCTTATATATCCGATTGATTCTTGTTGTTTGTCATATAACGCACAATACCCCAAATCAGCCCCATAAACACCTAAGTTTAAAGATTGAGAAACTAAATCAACGTATCCTTCATATGATTTTGGATTATTTAAAATATCAGCATTGTATGGAGCTCCTGATTTTTGAATTATTCCGCCCAATTGAATAGGTGAGGGAATACTAAACATAGCGCCATCCATAGGTACAACATTCAAAGGATTTACCTTCTTAATTTCTGTACTGATTGTGTCCGCAGTTTTTATTTCAGGATCTTCAACAGGATTATTACTTGAACAAGCCGAAAGTAATATAGAACCTACTGCTAATAAACTTAATCTCTTAAAAATGCTCTTACTACTTTTCATAAACTTAAAATAGTTCGTGTCTAAAATGGGTAAATATAGAATAATTTTATTTAATCTTTAAAGAAAGGAATGGAAAATAAGACTATAAAATTCAACTATTTTTTAAGCTTAAATAACAGTATTCTTCTTTGATTTGATAAGATTATTTACTTTTGAACATTACTCAGAATTTTAGAAAGCAAAATTATTGTGTGTTATGAAGAAAATTGGAGTGTTAACGTCAGGAGGAGATTCACCCGGTATGAATGCAGCTGTTCGAGCAGTTGTTAGAACCGCTGCATATCATGAAATTCAAGTGGTTGGGGTTCAAAGGGGGTATGATGGACTAATAGAAAACGATTTTGTTGAATTTAAATCTGGTTCCGTAGCGAATATACTTCAACGAGGCGGTACAATACTAAAAAGTATGCGCAGTGAGGGGTTTCGAACACTTAAAGGAAGAAAGCAAGCATACCATAATATTAAAAAGTCTGGAATAGAAGGTTTGATCGTGATTGGTGGTGATGGAACCTTTACGGGTGCCAATATCTTTATGAATGAATTTAACTTTCCCATTATCGGTTTGCCTGGGACAATTGATAATGATTTGGTAGGAACTGATTTTACGATAGGGTATGATACTGCTTTGAATACCGTAATTGAAGCTGTTGATAAAATTAGAGATACAGCAGAATCGCACAATCGACTTTTTGTGGTTGAGGTGATGGGTAAAGATGCAGGTTTTATAGCCTTAAGAGCTGGTATTGGTTGTGGAGCTGCAGCTATTCTCTATCCTGAAAGTGAAGAAGACCGATTAAAAGATCTCGTGTTACGAATGAATTCAGAGAGCAAAAGAAAGAAATTAAGTAACATTGTTATTGTAGCTGAAGGCGCAAAGGAAGGTGATGCACAAACTGTAGGTAATGTATTGAAAAATGAATGTCCTGGATATGATATAAGGGTGGTTGTTTTGGGCCATATTCAAAGAGGAGGAAGCCCATCATGTATGGAGAGAGTTCGAGCAAGTCAGATGGGGTTTGAAGCTGTTAATTGCTTGAAAAATGGAAGGAGAGGTGAAATGGTTGGTGTGGTTAATGATGAGGTCAGCTATACTCCATTTTCAAAAGCAATCAAAAATCAAGAAAAGATGGATGAAAATCTTTTGAAAATGATTGATATACTTTCTATCTAATTTTCTCGTTAATTTAAATAATGGTTTTTATTGATGTAATTGTTCCTGTTCCTCTATCGAGTCTTTTTACTTATTATGTTGAGGATGAGTTTGTTGATCAGATTGAAGAGGGAAAGAGGGTAGTGGTGAAGTTTGGTAGAAATAAACTTTACACAGCAATTATTCATTCCATTCACACTAATCCTCCTAAAGAATATAAAGCCAAAGCAATTAATTTTGTTTTGGATGAATTTCCAATTGTTGATAAGACTCAACTTAAATTTTGGGATTGGATTTCTAACTATTACATGTGTAATCCTGGAGAGGTTATGAATGCTGCGTTACCCTCCGGTTTTAAGCTTGTTAACGAAACTAAGGTTGTTTTAAATTCTGATTATAAGATAGATTTCTCAAGCCTTGATGATAAGGAGTTTTTAGTTGCCGAGGCACTTCAGATTCAACCTGTTCTTTCTTTGGATGATATTTCAAATATTTTAGGAATTAAGACCATTCATAAAATAATTAAAAGACTATACGAAAAAAATATAATCGTTCTTGAAGAGGAGGTTAAAGAAAAATATAAACCAAGAGTAAGAGTTTTTGTTGAATGGAATCTTGAAAAGTATCCTACAAGAGAAAGTTTGAGCTTGGCTTTTGATGAACTCAAATCTGCCCCGCGACAAGAGGATTTGTTACTACAGATTTTAGGTGAGGGATATAAAGAACATAACTCTTTTAAAATAAAGAGAAGTCAACTAGTTAAAAAATACAATACTACTTCGGCAACAGTCAATGGATTGGTTAAAAAAGGAGTGTTTGTTTTGAAGGATAATGAAGAAGGGCGATTGTTGCAGTATACTGGAGAAACATTTGGTGTTCCTGTTTTAAATGAAGAACAAAAGTTAGGGTTTGAATCTATAAAAAAACATTTTGAGAAAAAGGACTGTACTCTCCTCCATGGTATAACAGGAAGTGGTAAAACGGAAGTTTATATAACCTTAATTATGGAAGCCATTAAAAGAGGTGAAAGTGTACTTTATTTACTCCCTGAAATAGCGTTAACTACTCAGATTATTAAAAGGTTACAAAGAGTTTTTGGCAATGCAGTAGGAGTTTATCATTCTAAATTCAATTTAAATGAAAGGGTTGAGCTTTGGAATGAGATGTTAAGTCCAAAGTCTAAATATAAAGTTATTTTAGGAGCGCGATCAGCGCTATTTCTTCCGTTTAAAAACCTTGGTTTAATTATCGTAGATGAAGAGCATGAAAATACTTTCAAGCAATTTGACCCTGCTCCAAGATATCACGGAAGAGATCTGGCCTTGGTTTTATCAAAACTACATAAAGCTAAGGTTGTATTAGGAAGCGCAACTCCATCTGTTGAATCTTACTTTAATGCTAAAACAGATAAGTATGGACTGGTTGAGCTTTATAAGAGGTATGGAGGAGTAAAATTGCCAGAAGTTCAATGTGGCGACTTAAAAACAGATAAGAAGAAAAAACGTATGATCTCTCTTTTCACTGAGTTGCTTAAAAACAATATGGATGAAGCTTTAGAGAAAGAAGAACAAATTATATTGTTTCAAAACAGAAGAGGTTTTGCTCCAATACTAGAGTGTTTTACGTGTGGACATGTTCAGCAATGTAAGCGCTGTGATGTTAGTTTAACGTACCACAAACACTCTGATCTTCTTAGGTGCCATTACTGCGGATATGTTGAAAAAGTTAGCTTGACTTGTACAGCCTGTGGTAGTGTGGATACGGATATGAGAGGTTTTGGAACAGAAAAAATTGAGGAGGAAGTAAAGAAGAATTTTCCAAAGGCAAGGGTGGCAAGAATGGATTTAGATACCACAAGAGGTAAAAACTCTTATCAGAAACTTATTGCTCAATTTGAAGATAAGGAGATAGATATATTAGTTGGAACACAAATGGTATCAAAAGGGCTTGATTTTAATAACGTTAGTTTAGTTGGTGTCCTAAATGCTGACCAAATGCTTTATTATCCAGATTTTAGAGCGTTTGAAAGAGCTTATCAATTGATGGCTCAAGTTTCAGGTAGAGCTGGGAGGAAATATAAAAGAGGGAAAGTAATAATACAATCCCATAATCCGCATCACAACACAATTCGAGATGTGATGGAAAACGATTATATAAATATGTATAATTCAGAGATTCTAAACAGAAGAAATTTTTTATACCCTCCGTTTTACCGTTTAATATATTTAACTTTTCGCCATAAGGATAGAACCATTTTAGATGCTTGTTGCGATGAGTTTGCTTTAAATTTAAAATCGGATATCGGAAGTGATAGGGTGCTAGGTCCAGAATATCCTGGTATAAATCGAATAAATAATTTGTTCAATAAGAAGATTATGGTTAAAGCTGAAAAGTCCTTATCAATTGTTCATGTTAAATCTAAAATCAAGCATTGGATTACTGTTTTTAAGAAAGATTCGGCTTTTAAATATGTTCGAATTATAGTAGATGTAGATCCGCAATAATTGAATTAGAAATTAAAGTTTTTTTGTTGGCCTTCTTCCAAAAAAATTGTGCCTATCGCATCACAATTTCCATCTCCAAAAGTAATCGTTTGCGATGATTTTTCATAAGGCATGAGGTTGGATTCTCCTGATATAATGTAATCTTTACAAGAGAAGTCAATTGTATGTTTTTTGGAAGTGTTGTAATTAAAGCTTGTTTGCTCAAAATCAATTCCATTTGTAGCGCACTCAAAATCGTAAATATCGTCCGTTAAATCAACTGTTCCGGATGTAGAGGATTTGGAAAGTGAAAAAGTGCCGTTTAATTTCATGGTCCCATTAGGATTTACAATCGATATTCCATTGTTTATTAGTTCCCCATCGTAACCAGAGGTTGAAGGGTTATAAGTGTAAAGTATGTTTCCCCAAATTGATGATCCGTCTGAACTGAAATTTTCAAATGAAACATCTAAATTTTCTGTTATTACGGTTCTAGAGTTAATTTTGAGAATAATTTTACCTTTTCTCATTTTACCTAAAACACCAGTTACGCCATCTTCATAATTGATTGTAATTGTTTTTGGGAAGATAGAGTCATTAACTTCAGGTTCACTTGAAAGTCTTATTCCATTAATTATGGAATCTTGCTCATCAATTAAAAAATTTGGAGACGTGTAAAGTATTTGTTTTAAAACATCAACAATCAAAACCTCTCCTAATGCAGTATCTTTAGCAGATTGAGTATATACTTCAGAATTGTCTTTTTTACATGAAATGAAAATGACAGTCGCTAAAAAAAGGATAATTATATTTCTTATCATAGTATGTTGAAGACGTGTTGTAAAGAAATCCGTTGCTAATTTTCTTTTCGGTATTCTGTAAATGTATAGGGATACGGGTTTTTATCGTCAGGGTTGTTTTTCTTTTGAGATATTATTTTCCAACTCGAGTCTAGTTTTGGAAAAAAGACGTCTGCCTCTATTTTAGCATCGACCCAAGTAATAATTAATTTATCAATTAAATCTAGTTCAAGGCATTGCTTATATATTTGTCCACCACCAATAACAAATACTTTGTCCTTTTTATAGGATTCAGCAATTTTCAATGCTTCCTGAATAGATGAACACACGTCAGCATTGTTGAAAGTAATATTTTGTCGAGTTATAACGATATTTTCTCGATTGGGTAAAGGACGAAATTTTTCTGGAATGGATTCGTAATTTTTTCTCCCAGTAATTACAGGATAGCCAATAGTTTGAGAGCGGAAAAATTTCATATCGGCCGGTAAGTGCCACAGTAAATCATTGTTTTTACCAATTCCGTTGTTTGACGTACAAACAGCAACTATAAGTATTTTTTCCATTGAGCTATATGGCTACGGGCGCTTTTATATGAGGATGAGGGTTGTAGTCTTTCAATTCAAAATCATCAAATTTAAAATCAAATATGTTTTTGACTTTGGGATTTATTTTCATTGTTGGAAGAGATCTAGTTTCTCTTGATAGTTGCAAATTTGCTTGCTCAAAGTGATTAGAATAAAGATGAGCATCTCCAAATGTGTGAACAAAATCACCTAACTCTAAGTTACATACTTGAGCAATCATCATCGTCATTAAAGCATAAGATGAGATGTTGAAAGGCACACCCAAAAAAATATCAGCACTTCTCTGATAAAGTTGACAACTTAGTTTTCCGTTGGCTACATAGAATTGAAAAAAGGCATGGCAGGGAGGCAAGGCCATATTTTCAATTTCACCAACATTCCAAGCACTTACAATTAATCTTCTAGAATCAGGGTTGCTTTTAATTTGGTCAACAAGTTGTGTTATTTGATCAACATGTTTTCCCGATGCTGAGGGCCAGCTTCTCCATTGATACCCGTATACGGGCCCTAAATTCCCATCTTTATCTGCCCATTCATCCCAAATACGAACACCGTTCTCTTTTAAATACTCAATGTTCGTGTCTCCCTGTAAAAACCAGAGTAATTCATGAATAATAGATCTTAAGTGACATTTTTTTGTTGTAACCAAAGGAAATCCC
>MDSV01238319.1_pt1 | contig 11495 bp, 11 predicted proteins | sample 810851 | NCBI WGS metagenome assembly MDSV01 (sample SAMN05326640, study PRJNA326480) | marine metagenome | isolation source: seawater | place: Atlantic Ocean: North East | collected 2012 | reverse complement strand
TTTAAAAAACAACTGCAAAATGTTGACTTTTGGTGGTGATCATTTTGTTAGTTATCCACTTATTAAAGCTCATGCTGAAAAATATGGCCCAATAAGTTTATTACAATTTGATGCTCACTGTGATACATGGGAAGATGATGGATATTCTATAGATCATGGAACAATGTTTGCCAGAGCAGTAAATGAAGGATTAATTGATGTAAATTCATCAACTCAAATTGGACTTCGTACATTTAATGATCAAGATTATGGGTTTGAAATCTTATCTGCACCTTGGGTGCATAGAAATGGGATACAAAAAAGTTTAGATATAATAAAAAAAAGAGCCAAAAATAATCCACTTTATATTTCTTTTGACGTAGATGGGTTGGATCCGGCTTTTGCTCCTGGTACTGGAACACCAGTATCGGGTGGACTAGCTAGTTGGCAAGCTTTAGAATTAATAAGAGGATTGGATGAATGTAATCTAATTGGCTTAGATATAGTAGAGGTTTCACCACCATATGATCATGCTGAAATTACCTCTATACTAGCAGCAACAATTGCATATGATTGGCTATGCATGTTAGCAAAAAAAAATGGAGTAAAAGAAAATAAAATTGGTCGTTTATAAAGAGGTAATATGCTAAAAAAAACTCAAAGTAAATTTCCTGAGGTGCTCCAGGAGTGGTTAGGTCAAAAAAAAATTGAAGAAATAGAATGTGTGATTTCTGATATGGCTGGTGTTGTAAGAGGTAAAGCAATGCCACTCTCCAAATTTGAAAAATTAGAAAACGTATATATGCCTTTATCAATATTCTATCAAACAATTTCAGGAGATTATGTGGATTTACCTATAGTTGATCAATGGACAGAAAACGATATGGTACTTACGCCAGATCTTTCTACAGCTGTTTGTTCACCGTGGGCTGAAGATGTTACGGTTCAAGTTATTTGTGATGTAAATGATTTAAATGGTAACCCTATTGATATTGTCCCACGTAATGTGCTTAAAAAAGTAATAAATCTTTATAAAGAAAAAGGTTGGAATCCTATAGTTGCACCTGAGATTGAATTTTATCTGACAAAACCGAATCTTGATCCTAGTCTGCCTGTAGAGCCGACTTTAGGTAGAACAGGAAGAAAAGTAGCTTCCCGTCAGGCTTATAGTATGACAGCTGTTGATGAGTATGGTAGGGTTATAGATGATATATATGATTTTGCCGAAGCTCAAGGTTTTGAAATTGATACTATAAATCAAGAGGGTGGAGCAGGACAGATAGAAATTAATCTGGTACATGGAGATCCCTTAAAACTAGCAGATCAGGTCTTTTTTTTCAAAAGAATGATAAGGGAAGCTGCTTTTAAAAGAGATTGTTTTGCTACTTTCATGGCAAAACCAATGCAAGAAGAACCTGGTAGTGCAATGCATATTCACCAATCTATTTGTGAAATGGATACAAATCAAAATATTTTTATTAACAAGAAAGGTGAGCCTAGTAAGTACTTTTATAATTTTTTAGCTGGTCAGCAAGAATATTTACCTAAAGCTATTTGTTTACTTGCACCATATGTTAACTCCTACAGGCGCTATGTAGCAACTGGTTCTGCTCCAATAAACTTGGAATGGGCTCGTGACAATCGAACCACGGGTTTAAGGATTCCAATTTCATCCCCAAATAACCTGAGAATTGAAAACCGCGTAGTAGGAATGGACTGCAATCCTTATCTGGGCATTGCTGCATCTTTAGCATGTGGCTTGCTTGGTATTAAGAAAAAATTAAGACCAAGAGAAGCATTACAAGGAGAAGCTTATTCAATGCCTCGTGCACTTCCTCAAGGTTTAATAGAAGGATTAGAGCTATTTAATAAAGCACCTGAATTAGAAAACATATTGGGGAAATCTTTTTGTTCAATCTATAAATCTCTGAAGAGATATGAAGCAGAGGCTTTTTTACAAGTAATAAGCCCTTGGGAAAGAGAACATCTATTATTAAATGTTTAAAAATGACCTGCTTAAAATTAATGATCCAAAAGGTGAACTTCCCAATAGTTTTTATAAATATTCTATAAATAAAAAGATAAAGTATCCTACCTTGACTAAAGATACGATTTCTCAAATCTGTATAATAGGAGCCGGTTTTACTGGTCTTTCTGCAGGACTATGTTTAGCTGAATTGGGTTTTGAAGTTATAATTTTAGAAGCTAATAGGGTCGGGTTTGGTGCATCCGGTCGAAATGGAGGTCAAGTTGGATCAGGACAAAGATGGGATCAAGAAAAATTAGAAAAATATTTTGGATTTCATAAAGCTAAAATATTTTGGGAAATTTCACAAGATGCCAAACAAGATGTAATCTCAAGAATAAAATTATATAATATTGATTGTGATTTTTCTCCCGGAATTATAAATACAACTATTAATAAGTATGATACTTTAGAGTTAGTTAATGAAGTAAATAATCTCAAAAATAAGTATAAATATACAAAAATCCAAAAACTTACTTCATCTGAGCTTTCAAATATTATTGAAACAGATATATATGATGGTGGTTGCTTAGATTTGGGGGCTGGGCATTTGAATCCACTTAAATTTGTACAAGGTCTTGGAATTGCCGCAAAAAAAAATAAAGCACAAATATTTGAAAAATCCCATGTTAAAAAAATTGATTACGGTAATAAAAATACTTTATTTCTTTCAAATGGTTATAAAGTAATTTGTGATTACCTTATAATTGCATGTAATGGCTATTTAGGGAATTTAGAGCCACATATTTCTTCAAGGGTGATGCCTATAAATAACTTCATTGTCACTACTGAGGTTTTGGGAAATAATTTACTAAATTCCTTTTTAAAAAATAATTATGCTGTGGCTGACAATAAGTTTGTGCCAAATTATTTCAGACCATCTCCAGATAAAAGACTGATATTTGGTGGTGGAGAAAATTATACCTATAGATTTCCAAAAGATATAAAAAAAATGGTTAGAAAAAAAATGACTAAAGTTTATCCTCAACTTAATAATACAAAAATTGATTTTGCATGGGGAGGTACTTTAGCTGTAACTAGAAACCGTCTTCCCTATTTTGCAAAAATAAAACCAAATGTTTTTTCAGCTTCTGGTTATTCTGGGCATGGAGTAGCATTATCTGTTTTATCAGGAAGAATTATTGCTGAATTAATAAAAGGAGATTCAAAAAGATTTGATTTTATGTATGAAATTCCAACAAAATCGTTCCCTGGAAATTCAAGCTTCCAATGGCCTCTATTGGTTTTAGGCATGTTATGGTATTCTCTTAGGGATAGATTCAAGTAAAAAAAATTTTTTTTAAGATGCTCTTATTGACTTTCAAATCAAATACGTCATAAGGCGTATATCAATTTTATACTGGAGGAATATGATGACTGTTAAAGTTGGAATAAATGGTTTTGGTCGAATCGGTAGAAATGTTTTGAGAGCAATCTTAGAATCAGGTCGCAAAGATATTGAAGTAACTGAAATTAATGATTTAGGATCTGTAGAGGCTAATGCCCATTTATTGAAATATGATAGTGTTCATGGTCGTTTTCTAGGAAAAGTAAAAGTTGTTGATGGTAAAATTGATGCTGGTTCAGGATTAATAAATGTATCTTCAGAGAGAGACCCGGCAAATTTACCATGGAATGACGTAGATATTGCTCTAGAGTGTACAGGAATCTTTACTAATAAAGATAAAGCATCTTTGCATCTTAAAAATGGATCTAAAAGAGTTCTTGTGTCAGCGCCATCTAATGGTGCTGATAAAACAATAGTATACGGTGTAAATCATAAAGTTTTAACTTCTGATCACATAATTGTTTCTAATGCTTCATGTACCACAAATTGTCTTGCCCCTGTTGCTAAGGTTTTACATGAAAATTTTGGTATAAAATCAGGTTATATGACAACCATTCATAGTTATACAGGTGATCAACCTTCATTAGACACAATGCATAAGGATCTTTACAGAGCCAGGGCTGCAGCTTTAAGCATGATACCAACTTCTACAGGGGCTGCAAAAGCAGTTTCTCTTGTTATGCCAGAATTAGAAGGTAAAATGGATGGTGCTGCAATTAGAGTACCTACACCAAATGTATCCTGCGTTGACTTGAAATTTTTGACTGAAAAATCTGTTACTATTGATGAAATTAATAGTTCTATCAAAGCAGCTTCTGAAGGGTACTTAAATGGTATTTTGGGTTATGATGATAATTCTTTAGTCTCTATTGACTTTAATCATTCACCTCAATCATCTATTTTTGCAGCACAGCAAACAAAAGTTTTATCATCTGGTATGGCTAGGATTTTATCCTGGTATGATAATGAGTGGGGCTTTTCTAACAGAATGGCTGATACAGCAGTTGTTATGGGTAAATTATTAAAGAATTAAAATTTTTGATTTTTTAATTAAATTCATGAACAACTACACCCCTAGAACTAAAATTTTTTATTAAAATCTCTTAAATGCTGAATGTAATAATTTTCTAAAAGTTTTTGGCAATCCTTGAAAGCTTTTTCAACATTATATTCGAAAAGTATGCCAACGCGAAATGCACCCTCCCTTATCTAAATTTTTGTTATTACACTTCTTACCATTCCTGAATTTTTGAACTCAAATATTACATACTTAGTGAATATCGTGTCTTGTTTTGGGATATATAAATTTAACTTAGCTTTAGATATAAAATATCTTGTAGTATAATTAATAAGTTTTACATTAAGTAATATTTTTTTCTCAAATATAATCAAATTTTAAGAGTAATATTAAATCATGAAAATTCCAAGCCCTTGTATAGATGTTTGCAAATACAAATTTAATTATCATTGTATCGGTTGCTCAATGACAAAGATCCAAAAGAAAAATTTCAAAAAATTAAAATCTAATAAAAATAAGAAGAAATTTATTAAGTTTATATATAATCAACAGAAAATTCTTGGTAAATTTCAGCACTGGGAAAAAGTTTACCAAAAAAAATGTGATAAAAAGGATGTAAATTTTAAAGATTTAATTATTTAATGTGAGAATTAAGTAACCAAGCAAATTTCTCATGAACTTGCCCTCTCGTAATAGCTAAGTCTTGAGTTAATAAATCACCATTTTTTTCTGAAATTGCTGCAACACCACTTAATGTAGAGGCTACAGTAGTCTCAGCTTCTGCTAAGAGCTTAATCATTTCTTTGTCACTTATTTTTCCATCACTTTCTAAAACTTTTGAATCAGCAACCATTTTCCCAAGCATTCCATTAGCATGCCCACCAATAGCTTTAATTCTTTCTGCTAACTCATCTTGGGCTTCAAAATGATCTTCATAAATTTTCTGGAATAATTCGTGTAGGGGACCAAAAGCCATCCCAGTTACATTCCAATGAAAATTTTGGGCCATCATTGTTGTTACTACTAATTCTGAAATACTTTGGTTCAGAGCCTCAGATATTGCACTAATTGAATCAACGCTCAAAATTCTTTCTGTCTGTCCCATTGGCTACTCCTTATGTTGCTATAGAGAATTCAAGTCTTTTACTAGACCATCTATTAAGAAAGATATATATGACCTTTTGTTTAAATTTTCTACCCTACTGTTAATTAAAAATTTTATACTCATTTGATCATTTGATTGATAACTAGTTATAAGACTAGTTATCCATTGTTCGTCAAAACTAAGATTTTTTTCTCCTGGATTTCTAAAAATAGGTTTTTTACCGAGGACTTCCTCAAGGGTTCTTAAAATATTATAAGCAAAATAACGGGCTGATTTTTTTTTATCGATCTGAATCAGTTTACAAGCCTCATCGATACTAATTCGTGATTCTTTTCTACAACCAATCATTAAGAAACGTAACTTATTTACTACATGAATGATTTCGTCATTTTCACAAATGTTAAATTGTGAATTTAATTTTTCAATACAATTATCTGATAAATTCATTTTTTTTTAAACACTCCCCGATAACAATATAATATTATTTTTAAAAAATCATCAAATAACTTTTATAAATTTAAATTATTTTTTTTAATTTCCAAAATTATGTTGTAGTATTTTTAATTTATAAAGTAACCTAATCAAAAATAAATAAATAATTGTTTTAGAATTACCTACCTCTAAAAGGATGATAAAATGAGTAATAAATCAAAAAATAAGAAAAAAAATATAAAAAAACTTTTAAAGAAAAAATATGAAAGTGAGTTGCAACGTCTTCATTTTGAATTAATTAAATTACAGGAATGGGTAAAAAAATCTGGAAAAAGAGTTGCCATCATTTTTGAAGGTAGAGATGCAGCTGGAAAAGGTGGTGCAATTTCTCGCATAATTTCACCTCTAAATCCAAGGCTTTGTAAGGTGATTGCTCTTGGAACACCAACAGAAAGAGAAAAAGGTCAATGGTATTTTCAAAGATACATTCAACACCTGCCAACAGCAGGTGAAATAGTAATTTTCGATAGAAGTTGGTATAACAGAGCTGGTGTAGAGAGAGTTATGGGCTTTTGTTCTGAACCTCAATATAACAATTTTTTAACCTCTTGTCCAATTTTTGAAAATTTATTGATTCAAGATGGTATAAAATTGATTAAATATTGGTTTTCAGTAAGTGATGAAGAACAAGAAAATAGGTTTCAAGAAAGGGCAAGTAATCCCTTAAAGAATTGGAAGCTAAGTCCCATGGATTTAGAGTCTAGGAATAGGTGGGTTGAATATAGTAAAGCTAAAGACTTAATGTTTGAACATACTGATACGGATAGAAGTCCTTGGTGGGTTGTTGATGGTGAGGATAAAAAGAGAGCTAGATTAAATTGTATAGAGCATTTGCTTAGCCAATTTGAATATTCAGATTTTAAAAAATCAAAAGTAAAATTACCTGCAAGAAGAGAAATTAAAAAATTATCTAGGCCTCCTATTGACAGTCAAAAGTTTGTTCCAAGGATTTGGTAGGGAAATACGGTTATCATAAAGAAATTCACCTTATAGCTTTACCAAGGTATTTCATTGCCGTCATAATTTAAAAATTGACCACTATTTTTGATGTCAGTATTAGAAATTACAGTCATCATACCATTTACACTTTCATCAACTGATATTAGTGCATTTGGTCCGCCCATGTCAGTTCTTACCCAACCTGGATGTAGGGATATAACTGAAATTCCTAAAGGCTTTAAATCTACTGAAAGTGACTTGACCACTTGATTAAGTGCAGTTTTAGATGATCTATATATATACATACCTCCGCCTCTGTTATCTTCTATTGAACCAACTTTTGAACTCAAAAAATAAATTTTTTTATCAGAGCTTTTTTCAATATTTTTTATAATTGATTGTGTTATGATAAGGGGCGCTATTAAATTTACTTTGAGAACTTCCAACCAAGGTTTCAATGATACAGCTTTAAAATGCTGACTTGAATCTCCAATAACTCCTGCATTGTTTATAAAAATATCTATGGGTTCATCAATTAGAAAATTTGACAAAAGATTTGATGAATTTTCGTCTAGTAAATTCACTTCAAAAATTTCTAGACTATGAGGATATTTTTTTTTGTATATCATAAGATCATCTGACTTAGAAAGATTTCTGGTTGTACAAAAAACTTTAACATTTTTTTCCAAAAATTTTTTAACAAATCCAAGTCCTAGACCTCTATTTGCACCTGTAATGAGAATATTTTTCATGATTTAATATTTTCCTCCTAATATCAAAACTAAACTATAATAGTTACTTCCATAGAAAAATTAGTTTTTTTAAAATATTTCAAAATAATTTCAATATTTCAATTAATAAATGAAATTACTTTTAATTTTAATTATTGGATTTAGATTAGAAAAATTTTTTTAGATAAAGCAATAAATCTGTATAACAAGATGTAAATTTCATATATATTTTTAAAAAAATAGTCTATTTAAGTAAAAGTAAAATTGCTTAAATTTGGTAGGATAAGTTTAAAAAAAATTTATGGCTGCTTAGGACTGAAGTAAGTTAATGTAACAAGAATAGTATATAAAAAATATTTATTTAAAGCTTGATTAAATGATCGAAGTAAAAAAAATAACACCTACTATTGGAGCAGTCATAAAAGGTGTAAATTTTTCAAAACCAATTGATAAAAAAGTTTTTGATAACATTTATGATATTTTAATTGAAAACCTAGTAATCTTTTTTAGAAATACCAACATCTCAGCAAATGCTCATTTAGAATTTGCAAAGAACTTTGGTAAATTAGACGAACCTCATCCAGTTTATCCCAGTGTTGAAGGTTTTAGTAGAATAGTTAAATTAGAAAATGATGAAAATTCACCACCTGACACAGATGCTTGGCACACAGATCTAACTTTCAAACTTCAACAACCATTTGCATCAGTACTAGTAGCTCGTTCTGTTCCAGAAATAGGTGGTGACACACTTTGGTCTAGTTGTTATGCAGCTTATGAAAGACTTTCTTCTGGAATGAAAACAGATTTTGAGAAGATTAAATGCATCCATGACATGGGTGACTTTAGAAATACACTTGCACAGTCAATAAATGATAAATCAGGTGTTGATCGTTTAAATGAAGGTATGTCTAAATTTGGTCAAAATATACGTAATCTAATAGAAAAGCATCCAATTAGTGGGAAAAAATATCTTAACTTTAATGAAACATTTGTTTCACACATAATAGGTTTGACTATGAATGACAGTAATTCATTAAAAACATTTTTAACCAATCATATGAACAAACCTGAGGATCAAATTCGTTGGAATTGGAAATCAGGTGATATGGCTATGTGGGATAACCGAGTTACTATGCATTATGCTACTGCTGATTATCTCCCTAGTTATAGGTGCATGAATAGAGTAACTATTATTAACGACAAAAGATGTAAATAGTATTTATTAATGGTCAAAAAGCGTCACTTTATTCAGCTAAGTATGGATTTTAAATGAATATATCAAATAAAAAATCAGAATTTCAAATTATATAAAGCACCTTCAATATATTTATTTTTTTCTTTTCTAATTTTTGTTTTTTTAAAGTTTATAATTGTAAAATTAAATTTTTCACAAAGACTTTTAATATAATTTTTAGAATGTGAATATCTACCAGTTTTTTCCAGAATGTAACTATTCTTGATGTTATGCTCAGTAGAGAATACAAGATGGCCAGATTTTTTATTCCTTTTTTTTATCAATCTGAAAACTTCATGCAAATCGCCAACATATATAAAAACATCTGCAGCAAGGAAATAATCAAAATTAAGAGTATGTGTTTTTAAATAATCAATAATTTCAGTTTGAATTAATTTATTATAAATTTTCTTTTGTTTTGCTTCTTCAATCATGTAAGTTGATAAATCGACGCCCTCTATATAATTACAGTGTTTTTCAAACTCTAATCCAACCAGCCCAGTGCCGCATCCAAGATCCAAAATAGTACCAAGGGACTTAAATGAATTATTTATAAGTAGATTTTTAATTTCTCTTGGAATATTATAATTTAAATTATATACCAATGACTTTTCAAAATTCTTGGCATAATAATCAAATAAACTTGTTATATATTCTTTTGGTGCAGATTTTGTAGTGAAACCTAAAAGTGAGTTATACAAATGTGAAGCAGTTTGATGACTGGGATCAATTTTCAAGCACATATTAAAATTTCTAGCAGCCTTTTTTAATAATCCAACTTTTGTTAAATTAATACCAAGATTATAATAAATTTCAGCATTTTTTGGGTCAAACTTTAGGGCTTTGGTAAAATACCTTACAGCAAATTTTGAAATATTTATTTTACTGTATAAAACCCCCAAATAAAAATATGAATCAGAATTTTTTGGGTATAGTCTTATTGATTTTCTTAGTACTTTTTTAGCTTCCTCATATTTTTGTAAATTAGTTAGGATAGTTCCTAGACTGATATAACCATCCGCTAATTCAGGATTTATTTGTATAACCATCTTAATTATTTTTTCTGCTTCCTCATATTTTTGTAATTTAGTTAGGATAGCTCCTAGACTGATATAACCATCTACTAATTCAGGATTTATCTGTATAACCTTTTTTAGTATTTTTTCTGCCTCTTTATTTTGTTCATTTTTTCCTAATGTTATTCCCATATTGTTATGGGCTTCATAGTAGTCAGAATTTAATTTTATTGCTTGTTTATAATTTTCAATAGCCTGATTGTATTTTTTAAGCTTCTGATAAACATTTCCAATATTATTATAGGCTTCAGCATAGTTTGGTTTGAGTTCTATTGCGCGTTCAAAAACTTCTAAAGCTTTTACATATTCTCCTAAGTCAATGAGAGTAGCACCCAGGTTATTATAAGCATGAGGATGGTTAGGACGAAGTTCAATTACTTTTCTAAAAAGTTTAACAGCTTCTCCTCTGTCCCCCTTTTCATAAGATATAGCACCCAAAATATTGTAAAAAGAATAAGTATTGGGGTATTTTTGGATTAATTGTGAAGACCTAGATAACACATCCTCATATTTCTTTTGGTGATAAAGCGTAACGAGAGCATTAACAACTTCTTTAGGAGCTGTTTCACTATTTGTTTCTTCTAGCATGCGACCCTTAATGATTTAAATATCAATCTAATCATGTTCGCAATTATTATACCATTATTGAGTAAAGACCTTAAACTTGGAAGTAAGTGATTTATGGAAGGATTATCGAATTTTGCATACCTTCAACTTCATTCTACTGTAACTGGTTACTTTCAAAGCGCGATTTAACTTATACTTTTTATCGCTACTTTTTTATTAAGTTTTCGTATTTTTATTGTAAAAGTTTTGAACTTCTGTTTGTAGTTTATTTGAGCTATCTATTAATTTGTAGTATATAACTTTAACCTTAATACAAGAAGCTAGACATCGGGATATCAGTATGGGATGTTGTTTTATTCTAATTGAAACAAGTCGTTTAGTAATTGATCACTTTAAAAAAACTGATTTTTACGATTGGGCAAAAATAGAGAATGATGTAGACGTCAGACACTTTTCTGAAGGATCTGCAACTACTGAATTATTTAAACCTAAGGAATGACTGTGTTTACTAATCAAAATTAAAAGCGATGTTCATGAAAGAATCTTCATCTGTTATGGCTGATGTTATCAATACATGAGATCGGAATGTGATTATGTTTCCAAAAGACTATTTTTATCTTGTAAGTATTTGATTATAAGGGATAAAAGATGGTACGCCCTAGGGGAGCGTTTATGTAATGATTTCAATGACTTAGAGGAGATGAGTCACGCACTTTGTTTCAAAGTGTTTCAATTATTGTAAAAATTTAAATTATTGACTTATTAGAAACATAAGGATAAGTTCAATATGTTTCAAAAAATAGCTAGTAAATGCAAGCGATTGAGGGGAAGTTAAGCTGGTTTCTTCTTCCGCCAGTTGTTTGTTGTAAACTTTAATTAATTTCCCCTCTTATATTAAATTTATAATGTGATTAAGGGGATTAAAAATGTTTGATTGGTTTATTTGGCATTCATTAGTTGTAATTGCTCTATCTTCAGCA
>MDSV01240886.1_pt1 | contig 11496 bp, 11 predicted proteins | sample 810851 | NCBI WGS metagenome assembly MDSV01 (sample SAMN05326640, study PRJNA326480) | marine metagenome | isolation source: seawater | place: Atlantic Ocean: North East | collected 2012 | reverse complement strand
TTTTTCATTTATGGTAATAAGCTATACAATTGGAGCAAATTTAAGACTAATATGATTTATGAACCTTATTAAGTCAACAGGCACATTTAGTTTTTTTACAATAATTAGCCGAATACTTGGCTATTTGAGAGATATATTAATTGCTGTATTTCTTGGGACTGGTCCTTTAGCAGATGCTTTCTTTGTAGCATTTAGAATTCCCAATACATTCCGAAGACTTTTTGCTGAAGGGACATTTAATGCTGCATTTGTTCCTAGCTATGCATCTGAACTTTCTCAAGGAAGAAGTGAATCAGAAAAATTTGCAACTAATGTTTTAAGTTTATTAATTATAATTTTATTTTTTATAGTTTTAATAGTTGAAATTTTTATGCCTTTATTTGTATTTTTGATAGCACCAGGTTTTGATGGTGATAAATCTAAAATGGATCTGGCAGTATATTTAACAAGAATAACATTTCCTTTTTTATTTTTTATAAGTTTAGCATCATTTTTTTCAGCAATTTTAAATTCTCATAATAGATTTGCTGTAGCATCAGCAGCACCAATAATATTAAATTTATTATTAATAGGAGTTTTGTTTTATGGTAGATTTTTAAATGATAAACTTGTTTATTATTTATCTTATTCAATAACCTTTTCAGGGTTACTTCAATTAATTTTCTTATATTTTTTTGTAAAGAAGTTTTATTTACCGAGTTTTACTCTAAAAATTTCAATTAATGAAAAAATAAAGAATTTTTTTAAAAAATTACTTCCAAGTATTTTTTCTTCTGGAGTTACACAAATAAATATCCTAGTGGGAACTATTATTGCTTCATTTCAAGCAAGTGCAGTTTCTTACTTATATTATGCAGATAGAATTTATCAAATTAATTTAGCTATTGCAGGCATCGCGATTGGAACAGTTATATTGCCTCAACTTTCTAAATATGTTCAAAATGATCAACAAGATCAGATAAAACTAATACAGAATAAAGCTCTAGAATTAAGTTTATTCTTAAGTATTCCTGCAACAATAGCTCTAATAATAGGCTCAGAAGAAATTATATCTGCATTATTTGGATATGGATCTTTTGGTGAAGATTCTGTTAAAAATTCTTCAATAGCTTTGTTTTATTTTAGCCTAGGTTTGCCTGCATTTTCATTAATAAAAGTTTTTTCTAGTTTTTTCTTTGCTAGGCACAATACTAAAATTCCATTTTATATATCTTTATTCTCTGTTTTATTAAATATTTTAATTAGTATTTATTATTTTAAAAGTATTGGTTTTATCATAATACCAATTGCAACATCTATTTCTTCTTGGTTTAATTCGATTGTTTTGTTTATCTTTCTAAAAAAAAATAATTTATTTAATTTTAATTTAATATTTATTAAAAAATTTATAAGAATTATAATTACTTCAATTATTATGGGTTTATTATTTAATTATTTAATTAATTTTTTTGATAGCAATTTAAGTTATGAACAAAATTTTAAATCAGTATATTTAATAGGTATAGTTTTTTTTGGCTTTATTTCATATATATCAATTGCTATTTTGATCAAAGCTTTCAATATCAATGATATTAAACTAAAGTATTAAATTATAATGAGAAAAAAAATTTTTTCAGGCGTCCAACCAACTGGTAATCTTCATTTAGGAAATTATCTTGGTGCCATTAAACATTTTGTTGATTTAAATAATCAAAAAGACAACCAATGTATTTTTTGTGTAGTTGATCTTCATGCAATTACTGTGAAACAAGATCCAAAAGAATTAAAAAAAAATATTAGAGAAACAACAGCCACATTTATTGCTAGTGGTATAAATCCTAAAAAAAGTATTATTTTTAATCAATCAATGGTTCCAGCACATGCTGAGGGAGCTTGGATTCTAAGCTGTGTATCTAAAATTGGTTGGTTAAATAGAATGACTCAATTTAAAGAAAAAGCAGGAAAAGATAAAGAAAAGGCAAGCATTGGACTATATTCATATCCTGTGTTAATGGCTTCAGATATACTTTTATATGATGCTTCGCATGTTCCAGTAGGAAATGATCAAAAGCAACATTTAGAATTATGTAGAGATATCGCACAAAAGTTTAATAATGATTTTAATGCACCAGAATTTTTAAAGGTACCTGAACCATTAATTAAAGATGATTTTTCAAGAATCATGAGTTTAAAAGATGGAATAAAAAAAATGAGTAAATCAGATCCTTCAGATTTAAGCAGAATTAATTTAACTGATAATAAAGACCAAATAATAAATAAAATTAAAAAAGCAAAGACAGATCCTTTACCAATGCCATCTGATAAAAAAAATTTAACAGATAGACCAGAAGCTAAAAATCTATTAAGTATTTATTCAAGTTTAGCCAATCAAGAATTAGATGATTCTATAAGTGAATTTAGTGGAAAAAATTTTTCAGAATTTAAAGAGAATCTTCATGAGCTTATAGTTGAAAAAATTGAACCTATATCTAAAGAAATAAAAAAACTATTAAATGATCAACATTATTTAGATGAAATTTTATTAGAAGGGTCTGGTAAAGCAGATCAAATTGCATCAAAAAAAATAGCAGAAATTAAAAAATTAGTAGGTTTTTAAAAAAATTTATTAAATGGTTTAAATTTGATTAATAATCATTATATACTAAGGTATGTTCGTACAAACTGAAAATACTCCAAATCCAAATGCTTTGAAGTTTATTCCTGGTAAAACTGTATCAAATGGTGGTTCATTCGAGATTACAAAAAAAGAAGATATCAATAATGAACTAGTTAAAAATCTCCTTTCAATTTCAGGTGTAACTGGAATTTTTTTAAGTTCAGATTTTTTATCAGTAAATAAAGATGAAAAGACTGAATGGGAAGATATAAAACATATAGTTATTTCTTTAATAAATGATTTTTACTCAAGTGGGAAAGAGTTTATTGTTGATAAAAATTCAATTAAAGAAAATAACTCAGATTTTATCGAAATCGAAAAAAATATAATAAAAATTTTAGATACAAAAATAAGACCAGCAGTTGCAAAAGATGGTGGTGATATAAAATTTAAAGAATTTAAGGATGGTGTCGTAAAAGTTCAATTGCAAGGAAGCTGTTCTGGTTGCCCAAGCTCAACCATGACTCTTAAACAAGGAGTGCAAAATCTTCTTCGTCACTATATTCCAGAAGTTAAAGAAGTAGTAGCAATTTAAATATGTTAAAAAAAAAAAATTCTTTTATCAGTAAAAAAAAAATAGTTTATTTTAATAATAATAAAAATTTTGCAACACTTTCACGAACTTTTTTAAGTAGTCTTATAATAATTTCAATTTTTTTCATTGCACCTATATTTATAGAATTTTCTGCCGAAAGTAGATTGCTTTCTAAAGGATTAAAAAATAATTCAAAAAATAATTTTAAAAAAATACTTAATAATAAAAATAATAATTCAGCTTTAAAAGTAGACGAAGGGTTAATTGAAAAAGATTTATTTGAAGATGTATTTGAGTTTAATGATTTACCAACTGATACAGTAAGATTAAGTGCGGCAACAATAGAGCAATTATTTAAAGATACAAATTATAATTTAAAAGATGTTAGAAATAATAAATTGGTAAAACCTGTTTCATTATCTTTATTACCAGAAGAGATGAAAATGATAGAGAACACTAAAAAAAGAAAGGATCTGTTTATAAAAATTATTTTACCATTAATTATAAAAGAAAATAATAATATTCGTTCAGACAGAAAAAAACTTTTTGTTATATTAAATAAGAGTAAAAATAATAATAAAGAAAAAAATTGGCTTGAAAAAAAATTCAAACAATATGGAGTAATTAACAAAGATCTTTCGACACTAAAAATAAGAATGGATGAAATTCCAATCTCTATTGCTATTGCCCAAGCCGCAAAGGAAACTGGATGGGGGACTTCTAGGTTTGCGTTAGAGGGGAATGCTTTGTTTGGTCAGTGGACATGGACTGGTGAGGGTATTAAACCTGCAGCAGCAGAAATTGATACAACTCACAAAGTTATGAAATTTAAAGTGCTTCAAGCTTCTGTCAAAGCGTATCAAAGAAATCTCAATACACATGGTTCATATAAAGAGTTTAGAAGTGTTAGGGCTGAATTAAGAGACCAAGATAAAGCTCTAGATAGTTTAATTCTTTCTGAATATCTAGATAAGTATGCTGAAACAGGAAAAGATTATGTTAAAATTTTACAACAGATTATTAGACAAAATAAGTTAACTGATTTTGATGATGCTAAACTACTTCCATCAAGTATTAATTTAAAAAGTTTAATTTAATTTTCTTGGATAGAAAATTGAACTCCAAACCATCGCCAAACACCATCATCATTTAGTGAACAATTAACTCTTCCACGTCTAAAACTAAATTTTTCTATAAATTTTATTTTAAGAATATTCTTATTAATTGTGATTTTAGATTTATTCCATTTATTTCCCTCATCAGAATAACAATTAATATATTCTAAATTTTTTTGATCCTTAAAAAATTCTACTGAAAATTCAGGTGGGTTATTTTCAATTGTTATATATTTTTCTATAGGTAAAATCTTATTATATTCCAATGGCTGTAGATTTATAAGAAATTTAAATCTTTTTAAATCACCATATTTTTCATTTATTGGAAATCTGGGCAATTCATATTTATCTTTGTTTAAATCTATTACACCTGAATGTTGTCCAAAAGAAAGCTTAAAATTTTGTGAAACATATTTTTTAATATATTCACTATATTCTCCAAATGGATATGAAAAAAAAATTGGATTGTATCCAAGGTTTTTAATAAATTTTTTTTTTGATAAATCAATATCTTTTACTAGATCTTCTTTTGAAAAATTAACCAAATAATCATGAGAATGTGAGTGATTTCCAATATAGACAAAAGATTCTTTTTCAATCTCCTGTATTTGTTCCCAAGTCATATATCCGTTAGCTCCTACCGCTTCAGTAGATACAAATAAAATAAATGGAATTTTATTTTTTTTTAAATAAGGCCAAGCTTCATTATAAAATGAAGAGAATGCATCATCTATAGTTATCAGAATTTTTTTTTCTTTTTTTGGATTGTTAAATTCTTTTTCAAAATTATTTGGATCATAAAATTCATAACTTTGACTTTTAATAATTTCTATGTGTTTTTTAAAAATATCCATTTTGATATTAGTTGAGGGGTATTTGTTTTCTTCAAATCTATGATACATTAAGGCCAATACACCCATATCATTAGAATAATATTTGATATTATTGTTATCTGCTTTAGAATTAATAGTTAAGAATATTAATATTATGAATACTTTAATTGTTGATGCAGCAGGATATAAAATTTTTTTAACACACATTGTAAATAAAAATATTTATACTTGTAGTCATGAAAATAGCAAAATTAATTTTGAAAAATTAATTGTGTTAATTAATGAATTTTTAGAGGCAAATAAAAGCTCTTTAAACTTAACTAAAGCAATTTATGTTAATAGGGGGCCGGGCAGTTTTGCTGGAATTCGTAATTCGCTTTCAATTGCCAAAGCCTTATTTTTAACAAAAAAAATAGATTATTATTGTTTTAGTTTTAGTGATTTTATCGAATCTGATGACTTAGATTATAAAAATATTCCTAATTTATGCAAAAAATACAAGATTAAAAAAAATTTGATTAATCCTATTTATTTAAGTTAAAATAAAATTATGACAGAAACAATAGAACAAAAATGTATATCAAAAGGAGTTAAACTTACGGAGCAAAGAAGGATTATTGCTAGGGTTATGGCTGAGTCAAAAGAAATTTATGGTGAGTCAGATCATCCAGATGTAGATGAACTTTATAAAAGAGTTTCAAAGATTGACGCAAAAATTAGTTTAGCTACTGTTTATAGGACAGTAAAATTATTTGAAGAATCTGGTATTTTAGCCAAACATGAATTTAAAGGTGGAAAAGCTAGATATGAACAATTAAATGAAGGCCATCATGATCATTTAATAGATGTGAAATCAGGTGAGATAATAGAATTTGTTGATGAAGAAATAGAAAAATTACAAAAAAAGGTTGCAGAAAAGTATGGGTATAAATTAGTAGACCATAAGCTTGAATTATACGGAATTAAAAAAAAATCATAAATTAAATGGAACAAAAAGTTTTTATTAAAACATTTGGTTGTCAAATGAATGTCTATGATTCAAATCGAATTTTAGATACCGTAAAAAAAATTGGATACAAAAAAACTGAAAAATATGAAGAAGCAAACTGTTATATTTTAAATACTTGCCACATAAGAGACAAGGCTAAAGAGAAAGTATATCACGAGATTGGAAGAGTTAAAAAAATCTTTAGATCAAAACAAAAACCAATAGTGATAGTTGCAGGATGTGTAGCGCAAGCTGAAAATAAAGAAATGTTAAATCGAGAACCTTACATCGATATTGTAATAGGCCCACAATCTTATCATAAAATCAACGATACAATTTTAAATCATCTTAATAAAAAAGAAGAAACGGAATTTGATACTGAGGAAAAATTTAATTACTTAAGTAAAATAAAAAACAAAGACAGTAATGTTGCATCATTTTTAACTATCCAAGAGGGATGTGATAAATTTTGTAGTTTTTGCGTAGTGCCTTATACGAGAGGGCCTGAGTATTCAAGACCATATAGACAAATTTTAAACGAAGCAAAAGAATTAATTAAAAATGGTACAAAGGAAATTATTCTCATAGGTCAAAATGTAAACGCTTATGAATATGAAGAAAAAGATAAAATTTATAGTCTATCAGATCTAATATTAGAATTAGAAAGATTTCCTAGTCTAAAAAGAATTCGTTTTACAACATCTCATCCAAAAGATATGACAAATGATTTAATTGAATGTTTTCAAAAAAGTAAAAAATTAATGCCCCTTCTTCATTTACCTGTCCAATCAGGATCTAATAAAATATTAAAACTTATGAATAGAAAACATGTAATAGAAGATTATTTGATAATTTATAAAAAGCTGAAGAAAATCAACAAAAATATTGAGTTCTCAAGTGATTTTATAATCGGTTATCCAGGTGAAACTGAAGAAGATTTTAAATCAACATTAAATTTAATTAGTAAAATTAAATTTATTAATTCTTATTCTTTTATTTTTAGCCCTCGCCCAGGAACAGTAGCTGAAAATTTGGAAATTTTAGATAAAAAAATATCAGAAAAAAGATTAAAAATTATTCAAAATATTTTATTTAAAAATCAAATAGAAAAAAATAAAACTTTAGAAGGTACAATTGTTGATGTTCTTGTTGAAAATCAAATGAAAGATAAAATAAAATTATTTGGCAGAACAAAATTTATGACTTCTGTGATATTCAATGGTAGTATAAAAAATATTGGTAAAATAGTTCAAGTTAAAATAAAAAATAGTAATCAAAATAGCTTATTTGGAGAAATAATAGAAAAATACAATAAAAAGGTAGCTTAAAAATTGAGTAGTACAGTATCACAAAAAATTAATTCAACTTTAAAATTTGTTTATTCAGATAACAATTCATTGAGTGTTATTTTTCATGACAATAATTTACTTATGGGCGTCATTGGAGAGTTCAATGAAAACTTAAAAGAATTAGAAAAAATTACTAAAACCAGTTTATATTGCAGAGGTAATTCGATTTTAATAAAATCTAACCCAAAAAAAAATGAAATAACAAAAAATGCAATCCAGTTTTTAGCAAATCAATTTATAAATAATGGTAGTATTGAAAAAAAAGATATAGTCTCTTCGATAAATAAATTTATGATTGATGAAAAAGTAAAAAATAAAAATTCAAATATTTCAGATATTATTAAAACCCCAAAAAAATCAGTTATACCTAGATCAGAAAAACAAAAAGAATATGTAAGAGCACTAAGACAAAGTGATATAATTATTTCTTCAGGACCAGCTGGAACCGGTAAAACATTTTTATCTGTAGCTGTTGCCTTAACAATGTTGCTGGATAAAAAAATTGATAGAATTATTTTATCAAGACCAGCTGTTGAAGCTGGTGAAAGATTAGGATTTTTGCCAGGAGATATGAAAGAAAAAGTCGACCCATACTTAAGGCCTTTATATGATTCACTTTATGATCTTTTTGATTTTGAAAAAATTCAGAGAATGATTGAAATAGGGGATATCGAAATTGCACCTTTAGCTTTTATGAGAGGTAGAACATTAAAAAATTCTTTTGCAATTTTAGATGAAGCACAGAATGCAACAGATACACAAATTAAAATGTTCTTAACAAGAATTGGTGAAAATTCCAAAATTGTTGTTAATGGAGATCCATCTCAAATTGATCTTCCTAATAAAAATTTATCTGGTTTAAATAAATCAAAAACATTATTAGGCCACCTAAAAGAAATTTCTGTAGTAGATTTTGATCATACAGATGTAGTGAGGCATCCATTGGTATCAAAGATAGTCAAGGCTTATTCGGCCAAGTCTAATGATTAGTGTTGACATAATTACAGATGAAAAATTATGGAATAAAAAATTTAAAAAAGCATCTCTTTTTTTTAATAAATTAATAAATTTTTTTCCTAAAAAATATAAATTTAAAAATAAAAATACTAGATTTAGTCTTTTGTTATCAAATAACAAAAAAATAAGAAAATTAAATAAAAAATTTAGAGGTTTAAACAAATCAACAGATATTCTTTCTTTTCCTTTTGATCAAAAACCTTTTTTAAAAAAAAAAATATATCTAGGTGATATAATAATTAGCTATGAATTTATGAATAAATCAAAAAATTTAAACGATATTGAATTTAAAAAAAAAGTTATTAAAATTTTTATTCACGGTTTTTTGCATCTTTTAAATTATGATCATGTAAAATTGAAAGATTTTAAAAAAATGTATAAAGAGGAAGTAAAAATTTATAATTTCATAAGTAAAAAAATTGAAAAATTTGCTTAAAAAAAACTATTTAAAAACTTTATATCCTTTATTTTTAGGTATAATTACTTCATATAGTTTACCACCATACAATTATTTTATTATCAATTTTTTTACGTTGAGTTTATTTTTTATTTTTATTGTAAGTCAACAAGTTGATATAAATAAAAAATTCAAATTTTTTTTCTATGGATGGCTTTTTGGATTTGGCTATTTTATCTCTAGTCTATATTGGATAAGTATTGCACTCACATTTGACAATAATTTTAAATTTTTAATTCCAATATCTTTAATTTTAATTCCATCTTTTTTAGGAATTTTTTATGGTATAGTAATTTATATTTTTTCTTTTTTTATAAAGAAAAAAAATATTTCCTTAATATTAATTTTTTCATTAATATTTGCATTAATTGAATTTATTAGAGGTTTTATATTTACAGGCTTTCCTTGGAATTTATTTGCATTCTCTTTTTCTAACAGTTTAAACTTTATTCAAATTTTATCCTCAGTTGGAACATATAGTTTTAATATGTTATGTATTTCTATTTTTCTTTTACCTACAATTTTTTATTTAAAGAGTTCAAGTAAAGATATTTTATATTTAATCTTTTTATTATTTATTCCAATTATTTATTTTAATTTTAACAGTATTAATGAATATAAATTAGATAAAAATACTTTAAAAAAAAATGATTATGTTATTAAAATTTTATCGTCTAAAATAAATATTAATAGATTTTATGATGATATAAATGAGAGAAAAATTATTGAAGATTTAATTAAAATTAGTGAGCCTCAAAAAGATATTCCGACAATTTTTATTTGGCCTGAGGGAATTATAACATCAACAGATATTAAAGAGATTAAAAAATATAAAAAAATTTTCTCTCAAAATTTTAGTAAAAAACATTTAATAATTCTTGGAATAAATGAGACTGTGTTTTCAAATGGAAATGAAAAAACTTTTAATTCTTTAGTTTTGTTAGATCACAACTTAAATTTAAAAAATATATATCATAAAAATAATCTTGTTCCGTTTGGAGAATTTTTGCCTTTCGAAAAGTATTTAAACTCAATTGGCCTTAGAAGTATTACTAATGGATATAGATCTTTCTCTAGTGGAGATATAAGAAAAATTGTTAATTTAAATAATGATTATTTTAATTTAAGCTTTTTACCATTGATTTGTTATGAAATTATATATTCTGGAGAATTGTCCGATAATAAAAATTTTAATTTTATAGTAAATATTTCAGAAGATGGATGGTTCGGAAATTCAATTGGGCCAGAGCAGCATTTTTCTCATTCAATATTCAGAGCAATTGAAGAAGGAAAAAGCATAATAAGATCCTCTAATAATGGTAGGTCGGCATATATAAATAGCTATGGAGAGATTATTAGTGAGATGGAGTCAACTCAAAGTGGTGTTATAGAGGTAACTAATACTATAAATTCAAAAAATACTATTTTTTCAAGATTTGGTAACAAGATATTCTTTGCTTTAATTGTAATTTATATTAGTTTAATTTTTTTTATTAATAAGAGGAGAACATAAGGGGAGAATATAAAAATGAAAAAAAATTATTTATTCACAAGTGAGTCAGTCTCTGAAGGGCATCCAGATAAAGTCTGTGATAGAATTTCAGATATGGTAGTTGACAGTTATTTAGGTGCTGAACCGCAATCAAGAGTAGCATGTGAGACTTTAACCACAACTAACAAAGTTGTTTTAGCTGGAGAAGTAAGAGGTCCAGAAATAAAAAAAGATGACTTAATTGAAAAAGTCAGAGCGTGTATTAAAGATATAGGTTATGATCAAAGTGGCTTTACCTGGAAAGAAGCAACTAAGATAGAAAGTCACCTGCATTCACAATCTGCAGATATTGCAATGGGTGTTGACTCATCTGGAAATAAAGATGAAGGAGCTGGGGATCAGGGAATAATGTTTGGTTATGCATGTAATGAAACAGATGTATTGATGCCTGCCCCAATTCATTACTCACATAAAATTCTAAGGTTGATGGCTGAAGATAGAAAATCTGGTAAGCTAAATGGAATAGAGCCAGACTCAAAAAGTCAAATTACTATTGAATACAAGAATGGTGTCCCTACGGATGTAAAATCAGTGGTGATCTCTACACAACACTCGAAAGATGTTAACTTGTCAAAAGTCAAAGAGCTTTGTATGCCATACATTGAGAGATCAATTCCAAAAAATTTATTAGGAAATCTTGATGAAAATGAGATTTATATAAATCCTACAGGAAACTTTGTTATTGGTGGCCCAGATGGAGACAGTGGCTTAACGGGTAGAAAGATTATTGTTGATACATATGGTGGAGCTGCACCACACGGTGGAGGAGCTTTTTCAGGAAAAGACCCAACTAAAGTAGATAGATCAGCAGCATATGCCTCAAGATATCTCGCAAAAAACGTTGTAGCATCTGGTGTTACGGATAAGTGTTTAATTCAATTAGCATATGCGATCGGTGTTTCAAAACCTCTATCTATTTATGTAGATTTATTTGACAATGATGAAGAAAAAAATATGCATGTTGAAAAACTAATTAATGAAAATTTTGATTTAA
>MDSV01220988.1_pt1 | contig 11497 bp, 9 predicted proteins | sample 810851 | NCBI WGS metagenome assembly MDSV01 (sample SAMN05326640, study PRJNA326480) | marine metagenome | isolation source: seawater | place: Atlantic Ocean: North East | collected 2012 | reverse complement strand
CTGGAAAAGGTAGGTTTTCCCTGCATCATCCGTCCATCGTTCACGATGGGTGGCTCGGGGGGCGGTATTGCCTATAACCGAGTCGAGTTTGAAACCATCTGCAAGCGAGGTCTTGAGCTGTCCCCAACCAATGAGCTTCTGATTGACGAGTCGCTTATTGGGTGGAAAGAGTTTGAGATGGAGGTGGTGCGAGATAAGAATGACAACTGCATCATTGTCTGCTCCATCGAGAATCTCGATGCTATGGGTGTCCACACCGGTGACTCGATCACGGTTGCGCCCGCGCAGACGCTAACCGATAAAGAATACCAGCTCATGCGAAACGCCTCGCTCGCGGTTCTGCGAGAAATTGGCGTTGAGACGGGGGGGTCAAATGTGCAGTTCGGGCAATGCCCCGATACGGGCCGTATTGTCGTTATCGAGATGAATCCTCGTGTATCGCGATCATCGGCCTTGGCATCGAAAGCGACGGGCTTTCCGATTGCTAAGGTCGCGGCCAAGCTCGCGGTCGGCTACACCCTTGATGAGCTGGCGAATGACATTACCGGTGGCGTGACACCGGCCTCATTCGAGCCCTCTATTGACTACGTCGTGACAAAAGTTCCGCGTTTTGCATTTGAGAAATTTGCGACAGCGGATGCCAGGCTCACCACGCAAATGAAGTCTGTGGGTGAGGTTATGGCGATTGGTCGTACGTTCCAGGAATCCGTTCAAAAAGCATTGCGCGGTTTGGAAGTGGGCTCCGCTGGCTTCGAGCCCCAAATATCAGTGACTGACGATGATTCTCGTGCAGAGTTAGTGAAGCAGTTAACCCATCCGGGCGCCGACCGAATCTGGTATCTCGCAGATGCCTTCAGAGCCGGGTTTGAACTGGAGGAGATTTATGGCTACTCCGGCGTGGATCCCTGGTTCCTCGTACAGATTCAGGACATCGTGCGCCTTGAAGGAGCGCTCGAGGGTCGATCGGTAACTGAACTCGGGTATGCAGAGCTTCGCAATCTGAAGCGCAAAGGATTTTCTGATAAGCGAATCGCCACTGTAATGGGTGCGCCTGAGGCTTCCGTAAGGGCCCATCGTCACGCGATGGATTTACGACCGGTTTACAAGCGCGTTGATACCTGTGCGGCAGAATTTTCGTCCGCGACGGCCTATATGTACTCGACCTACGAAGAGGAGTGCGAGGCCACTCCAAGCGATAAAGAAAAAATCATCGTGCTTGGCGGCGGTCCCAACCGTATTGGTCAGGGTATCGAGTTTGACTATTGCTGCGTCCACGCGGCACAGGCTATGGCTGAGGATGGTTACGAAACGATCATGGTCAACTGTAACCCGGAGACCGTGTCGACCGACTACGATACGTCAGATCGGTTGTTCTTCGAGCCAGTGACGCTCGAGGATGTACTGGAAATTGTGGATCTAGAGAAACCCAAGGGTGTCATTGTGCAGTTTGGTGGCCAGACCCCATTGAAGCTGGCGCGTGAACTCGAGTCAGCTGGCGTTCCCATCATTGGGACGACGCCCGACCAGATTGATCGGGCAGAAGACCGGGAGCGATTCCAGCAGATGATACAGACGCTTGGCTTGCTTCAGCCGGCAAATACGACGGTCCGCAGTGTTGGCGAAGCCGTGGAAGCGGCTCGAGAAATCGGTTATCCGCTGGTGGTTAGGCCGTCCTATGTCTTAGGCGGTAGAGCGATGGAGATTGTCTATCGCGAGGACGACCTGCTCAGGTATATGCGCGATGCGGTTCAGGTGTCTGATGACTCACCCGTGTTGCTCGATTCGTTCTTGAGTGCCGCAATCGAGGTCGACATTGATGCGGTGTCTGATGGGGGAAATGTTGTCATCGGATCGATTATGCAGCACATCGAGCAGGCTGGGATTCACTCTGGCGACTCTGCGTGCTCATTGCCGCCCTATAGCTTGCCCGCTGATGTGCAGGACGATATGCGCGATATGGTGAAAGCCATGGCCGTGGCGCTTGAGGTGAAGGGGCTCATGAACGTTCAGTTGGCATGGCAGGACGATCAGATTTATGTGATCGAAGTGAATCCACGAGCCTCCAGAACCATACCCTTCGTATCAAAAGCAATTGGTGTGTCGCTAGCGAAAATTGCCGCGCGGTGTATGGCAGGCCAGAGCTTGAAGTCACAAGGGTTTACGGCCGAAGTGGTGCCTAGCTACTTCAGCGTCAAAGAGGCGGTACTGCCGTTTAACAAATTCCCCGGGATTGATCCAATATTGGGTCCGGAGATGAAGTCCACCGGTGAAGTCATGGGTACGGGGCCGACGTTTGCGGATGCGTTCGCTAAGGCACAGCTGGGCGCTGGCGATGTGACCCCTCAGTCTGGCCTTGCCTTATTGAGTGTGCGCGATGCTGACAAGGCGGCCGCGGTTGAGGTTGCCAAGCGACTTGTCGAAACCGGATTTACGCTTGCGGCGACCAAGGGTACGGCAAAGGCTTTAGAGGGGGCGGGTCTCCAGGTGCGTTCGGTTAATAAGGTGGCGGAAGGGCGCCCCCACATTGTAGATTTGATCAAGAACGACGAAGCATCGTTAATCATCAACACGACTGAGGGACGAACGGCTATCTTAGATTCAGCGTCTATTAGAGCGAGTGCCGAGCAGCATCAGGTGTTCTACACTACGACGTTGGCGGCAGCCGAAGCCATTTGCATGTCAATGGAACAGGAGCCTGATGGGCAGGTTCGCAGGTTGCAGGATCTCCATGTGAGTTTGGTAAATGAATAAAGTTCCAATGACTGTTGCAGGCGAAGCCGCGCTCCGGGAGGAGCTCGAACGCCTAAAAAAGGTGGACCGCCCAAGAATCGTGGCGGCGATCGCCGAGGCTAGGGAGCACGGTGACCTTAAAGAAAACGCCGAGTACCACGCAGCGCGAGAACAGCAGAGTTTTGCCGAGGGTCGAATCAAGGAGCTCGAATACAAGCTGTCAAACTCGCAAGTCATTGATATCACGACACTGACTCACACGGGACGTGTGCTCTTCGGTGCCACCGTTGACTTGATCAACATAGATGATGACACCGAGGTCACTTACCGCATTGTCGGTGAGGATGAGGCGGACGTGAAACAGAATATGATTTCGGTCAGCTCGCCTATCGCGCGTGCTTTGGTTGGTAAGTCAGAAGGTGATGAAGTCGTCGTCAAAGCACCGGGTGGCGATATCTACTACGAGATCGATAAGGTGCGTCACGTCTAGTTGTGATGTGATCAGTTCACGGCTGTGTCAATGACCGCTCAATCAACTGTTTCCAGGCCGCTTTGGCAACTCGCAGTCGGTGAGTCCAGTCAAATAACCGCGATTGAAGCCAATACGTTAGGAAACGCGGCTCAGCGATTGATCGACATTGGTTTTCGAGAAGGCCAGAGGGTGACCTGTCTGATGCGGCCCGGTTTTGGTGCCCCCCATGTATACGCTGTGGGCGGTGCCACTTACAGCCTGGATCAGCGGACGGCGAATGTTGTCTTTGTTTCTTCAGAGTCCAGCGCATGACTAACGTCTTATTGGTGGGTGCGCCAAACTCAGGAAAAAGCGCACTTTTCAATCGACTTACGGGTCTCAAGCACAAGGTCGCCAATTACCCAGGGATCACCATCGATGTGGGTACGGGGAGTTTGCTCTCCAATCCTGAGGTAACACTCTGGGACTTTCCCGGCACGTACTCACTGAATCCGGTATCCGAGGAAGAGCAGATTGCGATTAACAGTCTGCGCTCTGCGCTAAGTGACCCGCAGGATGTGTTGGTGGCCATGGTTCTTGACGCCACTCGACTGGAAAAAGGTCTAACCTATTGCCTACAAGTAGCGCGAGAAGCGGCTGTTGCCGGTAAGTCATTCGTCGTCCTGCTCAACATGATGGATCTTATCGAGACCGATGGTCTCGATCTCGATGTGTCAGGTCTGAGTGCCGCACTGGGTGTCCCCGTGCACCCCGTCAGCGCGCGCACCGGTGCGGGTATTGCCGAGGCCGAGCGGGCAATACAAACGCGAGAGCTGGGTGTGACTCCTTGGGCAGACAGTCCCGATGCGTTAATTACGGGAACGGCTCAGCAAATAGGGGAGCGATATGCCCCCAAGGGCGATCTTCTCGTTCGCCGACAGGCCCGGCTGGATCAGTGGCTGTTGGGTACTGTTTCAGGCGGGCTAGCATTTGTCATCATCATGACGTTGTTCTTCCAGGCAATCTTTACTTGGGCTGCCCCGCTCATGGACGGCGTCGAGGCGTTGGTGATCGCCATGGGCTCGGTAGTAGCGTCCCTTATGCCCGATGGAGTAATTACGGACTTTGTGAACGACGCGATTTTCGGTGGACTGGGTGCCTTTCTTGTTTTTGTACCGTTGGTGTTCATTTTGACCCTCATCGTTGGTGCACTTGAGGGCTCAGGTTACCTAGCTCGCGCCGCGCTCATTTGTCATCGGCCCTTGAGTGTCTTTGGCCTCTCAGGAAAAAGCTTTGTGCCATTACTGTCTGGCGTTGCTTGCGCGATTCCGGCCATTTACGCTGCGCGCACCATGTCATCGATGCAAGAGCGATTACTCACCTACGTGGCTATTCCACTGATGCCCTGTTCGGCAAGGCTACCCGTCTATGCACTTCTCATTGCTATTTTGATCCCCAACGAGACCGCGTTAGGTGGGCTCATTGGTTGGCAGGGTCTGGCAATGTCAGTGATTTATTTTTTTGGTATCTCTACGGCGCTAATCGTTGCTGCTGTTGCGAGTCGTATGGGAGGCGAGGGTCAGGGCGATACGCCTTTTATCCTGGAATTGCCTGCTTATCGATGGCCTGCGGGTCGAACCATTTTTAGTGCTGCCCTGAATCGCGCCGGGCACTTTGTTCGTAAGGCAGGCAGTGTCATTTTCGCTGTGACTGTTGTCGTCTGGTTTCTCGGCTACTTCCCAAACGGTGGCGAAGACCTAGGTGGCTCTTGGCTAGCGGCGATCGGGCGTTTCATTGAGCCGGTGTTTACGCCATTGGGCCTAGACTGGCGATACGGCGTAGCGATCATTGCCTCGTTTCTGGCCCGCGAGGTATTTGTTGGAACTCTGGGCACGATCTTTGGCATTGAAAGTGCCGACGAAGATCCTGCTCCACTGGCCGATCAAATTGCCGCATCGGGACTGAGTATCGCCTCGGGGGCAGCATTGGTGGTGTTCTTTACGATTGCCCTTCAGTGCGTATCCACCGTGGCCCTGCTTGCGAGAGAGGCAAAATCTGCTCGATTTGCCGTGACACTGATGGCGGGTTATCTGGTGCTGGCATGGCTTGCTGCCCTGACGGTTTATACCCTGGCTGGTGTGCTGTTGAGCTAGATATAGCTAGTCCCTACTACGTTGGAATAGCGCTAACTCGGTCAATAGTAGCTGCGCTGCCATGCGAATCACGATTGAGTGATGATGCTGGCGCAAGGCCTCAACCCCTGTGCCAATTTCCTCTTGCAGCCGTTGCACGTCGTCAATGTCCAATCCGCTGGGTAGGTTGACTGTAAATGAGAAATCCGATTCGTCGTTGAGCGCTCCATAGACCTTGGTTAGGAGCTCTGTAGCGTGAGCAATGAGAACATCGTCAGCACCTTTGTCTCTCAGTAACGAACTAAGTTGATCTGTCAGATAGGTGTAGGCTTGTTTTTCGCGACCAGGAAATTCGAGAATATTGGACATCAGAGAGGTCTTTGCAGGTTTGATTTCCTTGGATCGGCGTTTGGGGAGTGACGCAGCAAGGTCGCCGTGTGTCCAAGTTTCTGAACCAATTCGGCACTGCACAGACCCACCAATTGCTCGATCACGGCATCTCGGGATTCACGATCGCCCATGTTTACTCTGATCTTCACAAGCTCGTGGTCGGTAAGTGCACGATCTAGCTCGGTTTCGATTCCACTGGTTAAACCCTGTCCACCGACGGTTACAATAGGGTGAAGTTTGTGTGCAATCGCGCGGTACTGTTTTAGCAATCGGTTTTCCAAGGTCGGGCTCTCTCGGGTACGGTTTGTGGATGAAGGATTGCTATTCTAGCGGGCATTGTTTCAGGAGTCCTTAAAAATGGCGAAGAAGCGCGGGTCGAGCAAGGCGTGGCTGAAAGAACATCGAGACGATGTTTATGTGCAGCGTGCACAAGCGGATGGTTATCGCTCACGAGCGTGCTACAAACTACTCGAACTGAACGAAAAGGATCGTTTCATCAAGCCTGGAATGACGGTGGTTGATTTGGGCAGTGCGCCCGGTGGGTGGTCGCAGGTAGCAGCCCAACTGGTGGGTCACAAGGGGCGCGTCATCGCCAGTGATATTTTACCGATGGATGCCATTGCTGGGGTCGATTTCATAGAGGGTGACTTTACCGAGCAGTCGGTTTTCGATGAGATTCAAGCGGTTATTGGCTCCGATCAACCTGACATTGTGTTATCTGATATGGCGCCCAATATGAGCGGTATCGTCGATGTCGACCAGCCCAAGGCCATGTATCTGGTGGAACTGGCGCTTGATTTGGCGGTACAGATGCTTCCAAAAGGTGGCGTATTTGCGGCAAAAGTATTCCACGGTGAAGGCTTTGATGACTGGCTTAAATCGGTTCGCACCAGCTTTCAGTCGGTTAACAGCCGCAAGCCAGCAGCGTCCCGACCTCGTTCTAAGGAGGTCTATGTAGTTGCCAAAGCGTTCAAAGGTTAGAGACCCAGTTAGGGAAATTTCCCGTAAATCCTTGAAATAGTGCCTTGGCGTCTCCATTTCATTTATATGCGCGTCTGATGAATACCCCGCTATACTGGTGGGCCGATAGACGCCTAGGTCAGTCCGGAGGATAGTGATTTGAACAATATGGCGAAGAATATGTTGTTGTGGTTAGCGATAGCGGCTGTATTGCTGTCGGTATTCAACAACTTCGGTACCCAGGGACAGAAAGAGCAACTGGGTTACTCGGCCTTTATTCAAGAGGTTCAGAACAATCGTCTGTCCAAAGTGGTTGTTGATGGATTGACGATTTCGGCAGAGCGGACTGATGGCTCTAGTTTTGAAACCATTCGACCCATGGTCGAGGACCCGAAGCTGATGGATGACCTCCTTGCCCACAATGTGGTGGTTGAGGGTAAGCAACCGGAGCAGCAATCGGTGTGGACTCAGTTGTTGGTTGCCAGTTTCCCTATTTTGCTGATTCTCGCTGTCTTTATGTTCTTCATGCGCCAGATGCAAGGTGGTGGCGGTGGCCGTGGCGGCCCAATGAGCTTTGGCAAGAGCAAGGCAAAGCTGCTGGGCGAAGATCAGATTACGACAACGTTTGCGGACGTCGCTGGTGTCGACGAAGCCAAGGAAGACGTTCAGGAGCTTGTTGAATTCTTGCGCGATCCCAGCCGCTTTCAAAAGCTGGGCGGACGCATACCACGCGGCGTCCTTATGGTGGGGCAGCCTGGTACGGGAAAAACCCTACTCGCTAAAGCCATTGCGGGTGAGGCCAAAGTACCGTTCTTCTCCATTTCAGGATCGGACTTCGTTGAAATGTTTGTTGGCGTGGGCGCGTCGCGCGTTCGCGACATGTTTGATCAGGCGAAAAAACAGTCTCCATGCATTATTTTCATTGATGAGATCGATGCTGTCGGTCGTCACCGTGGTGCTGGTCTTGGCGGTGGTCACGATGAGCGTGAGCAGACCTTGAACCAGCTGCTAGTTGAGATGGATGGCTTCGGTGGAAACGACGGTGTCATCGTCATTGCGGCGACTAACCGTCCAGATGTACTCGATCCAGCTTTACTCCGTCCCGGCCGTTTCGACCGTCAGGTCACTGTGGGACTTCCTGATATCCGAGGTAGAGAGCAAATCCTCAAGGTGCACATGCGTAAAGTACCGCTCGCAGAAAACGTTGAAGCCTCAAAAATTGCGCGAGGTACGCCGGGCTTCTCCGGGGCAGACCTAGCCAACCTGGTGAACGAAGCCGCGCTATTTGCAGCGCGAGCGGGCGTGCGAAGCGTCGGAATGCAACAGTTTGAGCTCGCTAAGGACAAGATCATGATGGGTGCTGAGCGCCGCTCTATGGTGATGTCCGAGAAAGAGAAGCTCAATACAGCGTATCACGAGGCAGGGCACGCTATTGTGGGGCGTCTCATGCCCGAGCACGACCCAGTTTACAAAGTATCCATTATTCCACGTGGTCGGGCATTGGGTGTCACCATGTTCCTGCCAGAGGAAGATCGGTACAGCCATACCCGGCGCCATATCGTGAGCCAGATTACGAGTTTGTTCGGTGGTCGTGTGGCTGAGGAGATGACCTTGGGCAAAGAGGGCATTACCACGGGAGCCTCCAACGATATTCAGCGTGCGACTGAAATAGCCCGCAACATGGTGACCAAGTGGGGTCTCTCGGATGCCATGGGTCCATTGATGTATGACGAGGGTGGCGAAGAGGTTTTCTTGGGTCGAAGTGCTGCGCAACCGTCTAAAGCAATGTCAGACGAGACAGCGCTGGCCATTGATAAAGAGGTTCGGTCCATCATAGACGAGTGCTACGAGAAAGCGCGTAACCTGCTTGAAGAGCACCGTAGCAAGATGGATATGATGGCTGAGGCCTTGATGCAATATGAGACCATCGACGCTGAACAAATTGACGCGATCATGGAAGGCCGCAAACCCAATCCACCCTCTGACTGGTCCGATGGCCCGTCTGACTCGCCGTCAGATCCGGAAGCGTCATCTCCGAATGACGATGCCATGGGCGATCCTGTCACTCACTGAGAAACATGTCAGTGACTCTCCAGTGTGGACAGCGATCATTATCGCTGAACACACCGCAAATTATGGGCGTCCTGAACGTGACGCCCGATTCATTTTCCGACGGTGGTCAGCTTCTTTCTCGCACTGGAATTCTTAACGATCAACTTCTTGAGCGAGCAGTTCAGATGGTTGAGGATGGCGCATCCATCCTAGATATCGGGGGAGAGTCGACCCGTCCCGGAGCCGCACCCGTTTCAACACAGGAAGAGCTCGATCGAGTCATGGGCGCAGTGGAACTCATTGCCCCTCGGCTTGATGTCATCTTGTCGATCGATACCAGTACGCCAGAGGTCATGCGAGAGGCGGCAATGGCAGGCGCAGGCTTGCTCAACGATGTTCGCGCATTTTCGAGAGATGGCGCTATGGCCGCTGCCGTGGCTTCCCGATTACCTGTTTCTTTGATGCACATGTCCGATGAGCCAGATCGCATGCAACAGCAAACGGATTACGGTGACGTGGTCACCGACGTGAAGGCATTTCTTGAGCATCGCATAGCAGCCTGTCTCACGGCGGGCATTGCTCAGGATCAGATAGTGATTGATCCCGGTTTTGGGTTTGGCAAAACGGTAGCGCAAAATTATCAAATGTTACGAAAGCTTGGGGAATTTGCCTCATTTGATCTGCCGATCTTGGTTGGTGTCTCGCGAAAGTCTATGATCGGCGCAATTACAGGGCGCCCCGCTTCTGAGCGAGTGGTTCCCAGTGCTGTACTTGCGGTGATGGCGGCTCAACGGGGAGCGTCTGTCGTTCGAGTACATGACGTGGCTGAAACAGCCGATGCTTTGGGCGTCTGGCAGGCGACGGAGGGGGAATTGTGAGTCGTAAATATTTTGGTACGGATGGTATACGCGGGCGCGTCGGTGATGCACCTGTGACACCCGATTTTATGTTGAAACTGGGTTGGGCGACGGGCAAGGTCTTCGCCAGTGAAGACGGCAGCAAGCCAACGGTCGTCATTGGTAAAGACACGCGAGTATCGGGTTATATGCTCGAGTCAGCACTGCAAGCGGGGCTGGTGGCCGCCGGTGCTAACGTCAAACTCCTGGGTCCACTGCCGACACCCGGAATCGCCTTACTGACGCGGACACAGAACGCGGATGCTGGCATTGTCATCAGCGCATCCCACAACCCGTATTTCGATAACGGAATCAAGTTTTTCAATGGCCAGGGTAGCAAGCTGTCGGATGAGCTGGAGCTTCAGATCGAGGCCATGATTGATAGTCCAATGGAGACTGTTGATTCAGAGCAGCTGGGTAAAGCCAGTCGTATTGTGGATGCGGCGGGTCGTTACGTCGAATACTGCAAGTCAACCTTCCCTGATGACCTCAGCCTAAAGGGCATGAAGCTGGTGATTGATTGTGCTCACGGCGCAACCTATCACATTGCACCCGCGGTCTTTGAAGAGTTGGGCGCGACCACGGTCGTCATCGGGGCAACACCTGATGGCTACAATATCAATGATGGTGTCGGTTCCACGGAGCCCGCTGCACTGCAGGCAAAGGTGCTCGAAGAGGGTGCGGATATCGGTATTGCCTTTGACGGTGATGGTGACCGGTTACAAATGGTCAATGCGAAGGGCGAATTACTAACGGGCGACGACGTGCTCTACGTGCTTGCCATGCACCGTCTTGCCAGCGGCGATTCTGATGCCGGGATCGTCGGTACGCTCATGACCAATATGGGGCTGGAACTAGCGCTCGAGGCGGGGGGCCTGCGACTAGCACGAGCTAAAGTGGGCGACCGCTATGTAAAAGAACTGATGGTCGCGGAAGGCTGGAGCCTCGGTGGTGAGTCGTCGGGGCATATTATATGTGGTGATTTGAGTACCACAGGAGACGGCGTTATTGCTGCGCTGCAGGTACTGGCTGCGGTCAGGGCCTCGGGAAAAACTCTTGACGCTCTCGCCTCCGGCTTCAACCCTTTGCCACAGGTATTGGTCAATGTGCGTATCAGCAAGGGGTTTGATCTGACGGCGCACCCAACTATTGGTGAAGCCTGCCGCCGTGTGGAATCTGAGCTCGAGGGAAGAGGGCGTTTACTGCTGCGACCTTCGGGAACGGAACCTGTTATTCGTGTCATGGTTGAAGGGGATAACAGCGTCGCTATTGATGCGTTAGCCGGTCAGGTGGCCGAGGCCATCAGGCAGGCTGCATAGCAAGATTAGCCTTGCCCCAGGGGCAGCTCTTGGGTAGACTCGCGCACCCTTGGTAATGACGTTGCTCGGTGCATAAACGTCAATTTCGGAGAGACACGTGAATCAAGTTATGTTGGTTGTCCACCTGCTGGTAGCTCTTGCGATCATCGGCCTCATTTTGCTGCAACGCGGCAAGGGTGCTGATATGGGTGCATCGTTCGGTGGTGGCGCATCACAGACGGTCTTTGGCTCGTCAGGTGGTGGTAACGTGCTGACGTCTGCGACCGGTTGGTTATCGGCACTTTTCTTTGCGACAAGCTTTGGTCTCGCCATGATTGCAGACCAGCAGTATGCAGATACCGACGACCTTGGTTTTGAGGTTCCGCTCGAATCCATCGAAGCAGCACCTTTGGTTCCTGCAGGTGATCTACCGCTTGCTGATGAGCCTAGCGAGAATTCTGGCGCAGACGATCTCCCGATCGACTAAAGCCAACACAGATTGCGGAAGTGGTGGAATTGGTAGACACGCTATCTTGAGGGGGTAGTGGCCTATGGCTGTGGGGGTTCAAGTCCCCCCTTCCGCACCAT
>MDSV01230238.1_pt1 | contig 11498 bp, 8 predicted proteins | sample 810851 | NCBI WGS metagenome assembly MDSV01 (sample SAMN05326640, study PRJNA326480) | marine metagenome | isolation source: seawater | place: Atlantic Ocean: North East | collected 2012 | reverse complement strand
TCCAGAAGTCTTTAAATCTATAGTAAAAAAGGTTCAATCCTCCCTTAACTAATAAGGGCCTTTGATTTAATCTCAACTTAATATAAAAAATATAATACCCAATGAGTGAATTAGACAAAATAAATTCTATTTTTAATGCAAAAATCGACTCTGTTAAAACGAGCGATGATCTACAAAATTTGAAGACAGAGTTTTTTGGAAAAAATGGTCTAATTACAGCTCAGTTTAAAAAACTCGGGTCATTTGATGAAACCAAAAGAAAAGAATTTGCATCAAAATTAAATAAGATTAAAGAAAATTTCACAAATCAAATTGAATTAAAAATTAATCAGCTTGAGACAAACGAAATTAATGAAAAATTGAAAAATGAAAAAGTTGATATTACTTTGCCTGTAAGACCACACGCAGATGGAAAAGTTCATCCTGTATCTCAAGTTATAGACGAAATTTCATCTATTTTTTCTGAAATAGGTTTTTCAGTTGAAGAGGGACCAGATGTAGAAACAGAATATAATAATTTTACAGCTTTAAATACACCAGATGATCATCCAGCTAGAGATATGCATGATACATTTTACATGGAAGAAAATAAAAAAACTTTACTAAGAACTCATACGTCACCAGTTCAAATTAGAACAATGTTAAATAGTAAACCTCCATATAAAATTATTGTGCCAGGAAGAACATATCGATGTGATAGTGATCAAACTCATGCTCCAATGTTTCATCAGCTAGAAGGTCTTCATATAGATAAAAACTTAAACATGGGACATTTAAAAGGATGTTTAAATTATTTTATCAAAGAATTTTTTGAAGTACAAAATCTTAAAATGAGATTTAGACCAAGTCATTTTCCTTTTACAGAACCCTCGGCTGAAGTTGATATAGGCTACAGCCTTAAAAATGGAAAAATTGTTATTGGTGAAGGAGATAAATGGTTAGAAATTCTAGGATGTGGAATGGTACATCCTAATGTTCTCAAAAATGCAAAAGTGAATACTAAAAAATATCAAGGTTATGCATTTGGCATAGGTATAGACCGGCTGGCAATGCTAAAATATGGAATAAATGATCTAAGAGCTTTTTTTGAAACTGATTATAGATGGTTAAATCATTATGGTTTCGATCCTTTGGACGTTCCAACAAATTACAGAGGTTTAAGTAAATGATAATAACTATTCCATGGCTAAAAGAGCATCTGAAAACCAAAGCAGATGAAAAACAAATAATTCATCAACTTACTAATATTGGTCTTGAGGTAGAAAACATAAAAGAAAAATCTGGAGATTTAGGAGAGTTTAAAATAGCTAAAATTATAAAAACTGAAAAACATCCTAACGCTGACAAATTAAAAGTCTGCAATGTTACAATTGGAGGATCAAAAATTTTAAAAGTTGTGTGTGGTGCACCTAATGCTAGGGATGGATTATATACAGTTTATGCCCCCCCAGGAGCAATTATTCCAAAAACAAAGTTTAAATTGAAAATTGCAAAGATAAGAGGTGTTGAGTCGAGTGGTATGCTTTGTTCTGAAAATGAATTGAATATTTCTAACGAGAGCTCAGGAATAATTGAGTTGAATAAAAAAGATAAAGATATAGGTAAAAATTTTTTTAAACAAAATAATGAAAAAATTATAGATATTTCGATTACGCCTAACAGGCCAGATTGTTTAGGAGTTAGGGGAATAGCAAGAGATTTAGCCTCCTCGGGACTCGGCAGTTTGCTAAAAGTAAAAAATAGAAGCTTAAATCAAACTACAAAACAAAAAATTAAAATTTCAATAAAAAAAGAAAAAAACCAGGGGTGTTTAACCTTCGGAAGTTGCTATATTAAGAATATAAAAAACTGTAACAGCCCTGAATGGTTAAAGAAAAAGATTGTTTCACTTGGTTTAAAACCAATATCCGCAGTAGTTGATATAACAAATTATGTTATGTTTGACTTAAACAGACCGTTACATGCTTATGATGCAGATAAGATAGATAGAGAAATCATTGTAAGAAATTCAAAAGAAGGTGAAGAGTTTAAAGCTTTAGATGAAAAAACTTATAAATTAAAAAAAGATATGTGCGTTATAGCAGATAAAGAAAATGTTTTAGGTCTAGGAGGTATTATTGGTGGTACAAAAACATCAACAGAGATCAATACAAAAAATATTCTTCTAGAATCTGCTTACTTTTTACCTGCATCGATAAGAAAAACAGCACGGTTATTAGGTATAAATACTGACGCCAAGTATCGTTTCGAAAGGGGTATAGATCCAAATTCTGTTAAAGAAGGGCTGCAAATTGCTTCTGAATTAATCTTAAAAATTTGCGGGGGCACAATTAGTAAATTTTTAATTACTGGCAATATAAAAAAAAAAAATAAGATAATTTTATTTAACACAAATGATTTTCAAAGGTTAATAGGAGTTCCAATTTCTAATAATGAGTCAGTGAAGATCTTAAATTCTTTAGGTTTTAAAATTAATAAAAGTAAATCTGGACTTAAGGTAGAGGTGCCATCTTGGAGACCAGATATAAGTGGTGTTGAAGATTTAGTAGAAGAGTTAATTAGAATTAAGGGTTTTGATCATATTGAAACTATAGAACCAGAAAAAAGTAGAAAAAAAGAAACTCTTAACTTTAGACAAAAATTATTTCATTTATCTCAAAGAGCATTAGCTTCTAAGGGCTATTTTGAAGCAGTAACATGGTCATTTACTGATTCAAAAATTGACAAACTGTTTGTCAAAAATGAAAAGGAATTAAAAATTTTCAATCCTATCTCATCGGATTTAGATGTACTGAGGAGATCTATATTTTCCAACCTTGCGATTTTCTTAAAGAAGAATCAAGATAGAGGACATGAAGATTTATCTTTGTTTGAAATAGGTCCAACTTTTTTTGGTAAAAACCCTGGTGAACAACAAACTGTTATCGGCGGAATAAGATCGGGCCAAGTCGATAGAAAAAGCTGGATTAATAAATCTAGAAATATTGATGTATTCGATATTAAGAGCGATGTTATTAGAACACTTAAAGAATTAGGAATAAACGAAAAAGATTTATTTATAAGTGATTTAACTAATGAGTCTTATCACCCAGGAAGATCTGGCTCTATTAATTTAAGATCTTCTAAAGGACCTAAACTTGCTTTTTTTGGGGAAATACATCCGGCAATTACAAAAAAGATAGATTTTAAAGATAAAAATATTTTTGGGCTAGAAATATTTTTACAAAATATACCTGAACCAAGTAAAAAATTGAGAGAAACAAGAAAAAATTATGCGGTCTCAGATTTTCAAAAATCCGAAAGAGATTTTGCTTTTATAATTGATAAGTCATTTAAACTTGGTTTAATTGAAAAGATTATTATGGATGTTAATAGTGAAATTATTCAAAAAGTTTTAATTTTTGACGTTTTTGAAGGCGAAAATATTCCAAAAGGAAAAAAATCTGTAGCTGTGAATGTGACACTTCAATCAATAGATAAAACATTAGCTGAAAAAGATTTAGATTTAATTAGCCAAGAGATAATAAGAGCTATTCAAAGCAAAACTGGCGCAACAATTAGGTCCTAATGTCAGACATAAATAGAATTCGTAATTTTTCCATAATTGCGCATATTGACCATGGTAAATCAACTATCGCAGATAGAATAATTCATAAGTGTGGAGGTCTTTCAGAGAGAGAGATGAAGCAACAAGTATTAGACTCAATGGATATCGAAAGAGAGAGAGGTATAACAATAAAAGCACAAACTGTTAAATTAAGATACAAAGCAAAAAATGGAAAAGAATATATTTTAAATATTATAGATACCCCAGGACATGTCGATTTTGGTTATGAAGTTAGTAGATCATTATCTGCCTGCGAAGGCTCTTTATTAATAGTTGACAGCACACAAGGTGTGGAAGCACAGACATTAGCCAATGTTTATCAAGCTTTAGAAATAAATCATGAAGTAATACCTATTCTAAATAAAATTGACTTACCCGCTTCTGATATAGAAAAAACAAAGAAAGAAATAGAGGATGTTGTTGGCATAGATACTTCAAATGCTATTACTTGCTCAGGCAAAACTGGTGAAGGAATCGATGATATACTAGAGTCAATCATTAATAATCTTCCTGCACCGAAGGGATTGAACGATCAAAAATTAAAATCTTTATTAGTAGATAGTTGGTACGATAGTTATCTAGGAGTAGTAATTTTAGTTCGTATTATAGACGGACACATTAAAAAGAATATGAAAATAAAATTAATGTCAAACGATCATGAATATATTGTAGAAAAAGTTGGAGTATTTACTCCAAAACCGATTGATGTGGAAGAATTAAACTCTGGTGAAATAGGTTTTATAATTACAGGCATTAAGTCTTTATTAGACACAAAAGTTGGTGATACGATATGTGATTCCAATAATCCGATTGTAAAACCTCTGCCTGGTTTTAAACCTAGCAAACCAGTCGTGTTTTGTGGACTGTTTCCGGTCGATAGCTCAGAGTATCAGAAATTAAAAGATGGCTTAGCTAAATTAAGATTGAATGATGCTAGTTTTTCTTATGAACCAGAGTCTTCTAGTGCATTAGGTTTAGGATTTAGGTGTGGTTTTTTAGGATTATTACACTTAGAAATTATTACAGAGAGGTTAGAAAGAGAATTTGATGTTAATTTAATTACCACTACACCTGGAGTTATTTATAAAGTTCATAAGATTAAGGGTGAAGTGATTGATCTTCAAAATCCATCTAACATGCCTGATCCTTCACAAATTACAAAAATTGAAGAGCCATGGATTAAATCTACAATCATCACACCAGATGAATACTTAGGCTCAATTATCAAAATTTGCCAAGATAAAAGAGGAATTCAAACTAATCTAAGTTATTCAGGTAAAAGAGCAGTTCTGTCTTATGACCTTCCATTAAATGAAGTTGTTTTTGATTTTAACGATAGGTTAAAATCAGTTTCAAGTGGCTACGCAAGTTTTGATTATGAAATTTCAGGTTATAGAGAGGGAGATCTTGTAAAGCTTGGTATTTTAGTCAATGCGGAACCAGTAGATGCTTTGGCAATGATTATTCACAGAGATTTTGCTCAAAAAACCGGAAGACAAGTCTGTGAAAAACTTAAGGATTTAATACCAAGACACAATTTTATGATACCAGTGCAGGCTGCTATTGGCGGAAAGATAGTCGCTAGGGAATCGATAAAAGGCTTTAAAAAAGATGTACTAACTAAAATTCACGGGGGAGGAGCAACAGATAGAAAAAGAAAACTTCTTGAGAAACAAAAAAAAGGAAAAGCGAGATCTAAACAATTTGGAAAGGTAGAAATTCCACAAGAGGCATTTATTGGGGTTTTAAAAATAAACAAAGAGTCTTAAATGAAGAAAAGATTATTTATTTTTTCTAACGAAAATATTTTTACTGAAAAAGGGAAATTTTTTTGTGATAATTTAGATTTAAAATCAACTCCTGAGGGATTAAATAAAAAATTTGAAGTAAATTTATTTGGAAGAAAATCAAATAAAAAAAGAGCTCATGAAATAAAAGTAAAAAATATAAAGATTTTTAGCAATATTTTTTCTTATATTTCCTCAGTAATAAAAGCATCTAAAAACTCTGAAACAAAATTTTTGATAATATCCATTTCCCCGTATACTTTTTTTGTAAGCTTATTTATTAGATTATTTGGAAAATCTCCAATTATATATCTTAGAAGTGATGGTTTTGGTGAATATAGGGCGATATTAGGAAAAATTGGTCCAATCATTTATTATTTAATGTTTAGTATTGCTACCTCTATCTCAAAATTAATAAGTGTAAGAAATTATATATTAAGAGGTAAAAAGGGTACTGTCATTCACCCTTCACAACTAGACTCGAATTGGTTGCGAAAGACAAAAATACCTGATTTAAGAAAATTTAAACTGTTATATGTCGGTAGAATTCGACCTGAAAAAGGTATTTTATCTTTTGTAAGTTTAATTAAGAATAAAAGGGACATCTCACTAACTATAGTTGGAGCTGAGAAAGATGCTTCTTATAAGATAAATCAAAGCAATGTGAATTTACATCAAAATCAGACAAGCAAAAATAAACTAATTAAATTTTACGATGATCACAATATATTTGTGCTTCCTTCGTATACAGAAGGGCATCCGATGGTTATGCTCGAGGCGTTAGCAAGAAGAAGACCAGTTATCGTCTTCCAAGAAATTGAACATGTAATAGGTAAAAAAAAAGGAGTTTTTGTATCTAAAAGAAATTTCATAAATTTTTTGGGTACTCTTAATCATATTAAAAAGAATTATAAAAAAATTCAAAAAGAAATAATAAAAAATAAGCTTCCTACGAACAAAGAATTTATTGAACAATTAACAAAATCAATAAATGAATGTTAAAAAAGGGAGAGGTGGCCGAGTGGTTGAAGGCGCACGCTTGGAAAGCGTGTAAACGGGAAACCGTTTCGAGGGTTCGAATCCCTCTCTCTCCGCCAATATTTACTTAAGTTTAATTGCATAAATTTGGCGCTTTTTCACAGATAAATAGATATAATAATAAAATGAGTCATGACTTTAAAAAATATAAACTATTAAGAAAAATTGTTGGATTATTTGGTTTTAAATTAGTAGAAAAAAATTTCATCAAAAATATGATCGAGGCTGAAAATTTCGCCATCGAAGTCGAAACATTTGTTGACAAAATAATTAAAGAAAACAAATTCAACAAAATAATACAAGTTGGCTCAAACGATGGAGTTACAGACGACTATATTAAGAGTATTATTAATAAATATAATCTTAAAGGAATTTTGATTGAGCCTTCTCCTGATGCATTCAAAAAACTTAAAGAAAATTACAGCGATATAAGAAATATAAATTTTATCAATAAGGCTTTGGACAAAAAAAATATAACTAAAAAATTTTATCAAGTAGATAAAAAATTTCTTAATTCTTATCACAAAAATATAAATGTTCTTTCCTCTTTCAGCAAAGCGCATTTAATAAAATGGGGCATAAAATCAAATCACATAGAAACAATTAATGTAGAATGTATTAACTGGACAAAAATTTTTACAGATTACAACTTTGAAGATGTACAAATTGTCTGTATTGACACAGAAGGATACGATCATGTTTTAGTTGAAAATTTAATTAGTGAGACAAAAGCTAGACCAGTAATAGTTTTTGAATGGGTGAATATACCTAATATCGAATTAAAAAAAACCTTTAGTATCTTAAAAAAAAGTAATTATGAATTTATGAAATTTCAAAAGGATATCATTTGCTATAGACCTAATGTAATTATTTGATTTTAAATATATTTTTCCAATTTTTTTATATCAACAAACATTTTACCTTCTCTGTTTGCCTCAATTAGCCAGATTTTATAATTTAGATCATTGGCTTTATAGATATTGTCAAAAGAGACTTTGTGATCTTTTTGCTTTATCTCAATTAGGTTAATCTTTGATTTACAAAAAGCTGCATTTGCAAATGCTGCTCCATGTGCTCCAACTATTGTATCTGCATTTCTAAAAGCACTTACTTGGTCTTCAAAATTAAGAGATGAAAACTGAAGAATATCGAATTTTTTGTTAATTAAAAAATTTTTCACCTCAGAAATATTATATATTTGATTATATGGGCTTGACGACTCAGATCTATCTATGAATATCTTATTTTTAAATTTTTTCTTGCTATTCAAATTTACAAATTTATTTCTAAGAAACTTTACTGACCAAAAAGGTAATTGTTTAGTATCTTCAAACCAGGAATTTCCTGCTTGCCAATATGGGTGGTCTGCTATTATTAATTTCTCTAAATCGATAACATTTAAACCATCACAATCAATGACTTTATCTCCTAAATCTAATGCCTGAATAATCTGTTTTTGAAAAATTTGTTTTGTGCTTGGTATTAAAATTTTATCAAAATTTATTTTTTTTAAATTATCAACTAAATGCAGTTTCACTATACAGTCATATAAGAAATGCCAGTAATTATGTTTTTGTGAAACGTCTTGTAAAAGACAAAAGGATGTACCTTTTATTTTTTTTGGAAAAAAAGTTATATACCCATTTGATAATACTTTATTAAAACTTAAATTTTTTCTAATTAAATTTTTAGATTGAAAACACAGTTCCTCAATTATTTGGTTATTTTTTAAAACTGAAAAACAGGTATTTCCAGAAATAACTATTCTAACGTCTTTTAAAACATATAGATTTATCGCTTTGTTATTTTTATCATCTAAATTGATTTTATAAACTTTGTTTTCTTCATTCTGTATATCACTAAATTTAATTATTTTAACTTCACCGTGTAAAATATCGCTTATTCTTTTTTTAATCATGATGTAATGTTATTTCAGTTTAGCTATTTATCAACAAGTTATTATTAATAGAGTTTAAGTTTTAGGCACGAATCAACTATCATAGTCTTTGAGGTGGTGGAGGGAGACTAAAGCCACCTCGGCTCTTAATCAAATTTTTTTTACCCCCAAAACTTTCAAATTCGCAGTTCTATCAATTCTTTTTATAGTCTCATTTATTTTCATAACTACAGTTTTTTTCATTGGTCCATAGGCATGTATTAATTTATTTTTTGACAAAGCTACCGCCACATGTCCTTTCCAATAAACGATGTCATTTTTTTTTATATTTTTAAGAGGTCTATTTTTTTTGAAAAATTTTAATTGATCTTTAGCATCTCTAGGACAAAATTTATTATTAAAATTTAAACAAATTTGAATAAGAGCTGAGCAATCAATACCATTAAAGGATTTTCCACCCCACTTATATTTTGTGCCTTTAAAAATTTTAATTTTCTTAAAACAATCTTTTTCTTCATAACTAATCTTTTTAATTTCACTTTTATTAATCCATCCTTTGTCAAATCTTAAAAATTTAGACTGGGACTCAGAGACTTTTATCTTTGATCCAAATGTTAGATCAAACTTTTTAAATTTCTTATTTGGAAGTTTATACACTTTAGATTTGAGTTTACAAATTTTATGAGTAGGTTTTAAATACCTGCTAAAATTTCTTTTTTTAACGTAACCTTTATAATTATCTTCTTTAATTTTGATTTTTAACCATTTAGCTTTTCTTTGTAAAACTGAAAAGCTTTCACCGTATATCATTTGAGTCACAATTTCTGATTTTGTTGACATTTTTTTATGAACGTTAATTACAGAAAAAATATTTGTAAAAAATTTATTCATTAATTTGAAGTTTATTTTTGATTGCAATTAAACATAATAAAGAAGGTATAACCATTAGAGCTGTTATTATAAAAAATATTCCCCAATCTCCATTTAGCCAATCTACTAAAGTTCCAGAAGATGATGCAAATAACGTCCTTCCCGCGGTGCCTATTGAGGCTAATAAAGCAAATTGTGTTGCTGTATAAGTTCTATCAACTAACGCAGATATAAATGCTACAAATGCTACAGTCGCAAAGGCTGCGGCCAAGTCATCCAAAAGAACTGTAAATGCAAATAAAACCTCAGAAGCACCTACCCAAGCAAGAACTGAAAACATTAAATTAGTAAGAGCCATAACGATACCAGATACGAACATTGCTTTTAATAAACCCATTCGAATAGCAAATAAACCTCCTAATAATGTAAATGTAATTGTTGTTATCCATCCAATTCCTTTAGAATAAAGTGCGATATCAGTCTTAGAAAATCCAATTTCTTTATAAAAAATAATAGACATTCTTCCTAAAAAAGCTTCTCCAATTTTAAATAAAAATATAAAGCTTAATAAACCAATTGCTACGCTTAAAGAATTTTTTTTAAAAAAACTAATCAAAGGATTTATTATTGTTCCGTAGAGCCAAGAGATCAATTTTGAAAATTTATTTTTAATCTTGAGTTTATTTAAAAATTTTTCATCATTTTTCTTTTGTTGCGAAGATCTCAGTTCAGAATTAGCTTCTGGAACAAAAAAAAGAGCACCACTAGAAATAATTATTATTAATGTCAATACCAAAAAAGATAATTGCCAATAATTTTCAAAACCTTTTTGTTGAAAAAATTCAGCTGATAAAAGTGAAATAACGCCTCCAATTTTATAGCCAGTCCACCATCCTACAACTTGAATAGCTGCACTGGCAGCCATTGCTTTATTTTCATTTTCACCAATTTGCTCTATCCTTAAAGCATCTATTGTAATATCTTGTGTTGCTGACGAAATTGCTATTCCGAGACCTACTGCGATGATAAGCCATAAATTGTCTATCGGATTTAAAGAACTCCATATTAACAAGGATAATAAGATTATAAACTGCATAAGTATTATCCAAGATTTTCTATGACCTATTTTGCTAGTTAAATAAGGAATCTTTAATCTATCGACTAGCGGGGCCCACATGAAATTTATTGCGTAAACTCCAAAAATTAAACCTGCCCAACCTATAGTACTTCTGCTTAATTCGTTTTCTTTTAACCATAAACTTAAAGCACTACCAATTAAAACCCATGGGAAACCACTCATGAAACCAAAAAGAAATATACGTTTCATTCTTTTGTCTAAATAAAGTTTTAAATTTTTAGAAGTATTCAATTAGTTTCTCCAAAAAGATGGAAAGAAAAGAACTAATACTGCAAAAAGCTCTAGTCGTCCTAAAAGCATTCCTATTGATAAAATCCATTTTGATATATCAGGTATATTTCTGTAATTACCATCTGGTCCAATTAACTCGCCCATTCCGGGCCCAACATTTGAAATTGCACTTGCAGCTCCAGATATCGATGTAAGAAAATCCAGACCAGATATAGATAGAAGCATTGCAATTACAAAGAAGATTAAAAAAAATGAAAAGATAAAGATTATTACAGAATTAATGAAATTTTCTGAAATTTTTTGATTATTGTACTTATTGATTATAATGCTATTTGGATAAATCAATTTTTTTATTTGATTTTTTAAAAATATAAAAAGCATCTGTAATCTAAAAATTTTTATACCACATGCAGTAGATCCCGCACAACCACCGATAAACATTAAGAATAGAAAAAAAATGAGTGAAAACTTTCCCCATAAACCAAAATCATCTGTTACATAGCCTGTTCCCGAAAGTATTGAAATAACATTAAAAGATGAAATCCTTATCTTATCAAATATGTTTCCATCATATTTGATAAATAATAAATATAAAAACATAATGATAATTGAAAAAAAAATTAAATATACAAGTCCTCTTATTTGAACATCTTCAAAAAAAATTTTTTTATTACCTTGCGTAAATTTTAGATACGAAATAAATGGTATACTTCCTAGAACAATAAAAATACTTGCAATAATCTCTATATTGGGATTTTTAAAAAAACCAATAGAGTCATTATGCGTTGAAAACCCACCAGTTGCTATTGTAGTCATTGCATGTGAAATGCTATCAAATAGCGACATTCCAAATAACCAGTAAAAAAATGCGCACATAAATGTGAGAATTAAGTAAGTTGATATAATTATTGTTGCAACTTCAATAGTTCT
>MDSV01175053.1_pt1 | contig 11499 bp, 4 predicted proteins | sample 810851 | NCBI WGS metagenome assembly MDSV01 (sample SAMN05326640, study PRJNA326480) | marine metagenome | isolation source: seawater | place: Atlantic Ocean: North East | collected 2012 | reverse complement strand
ATATTTTGAGAAAATCTCTGTTTATATTTATAATACCTAAAGTTTAGAAAGAAAAGAATTAAACGCTTTCAACTTGCTATTATCAAGATTTGAAGCAGGACTTCTCTTAATACTTTCTTTAATCTTTGCGATAGTGGCCTCTTTAACCACACCATTATCCCAAATCCACTCTTTACCTTCCATAATACCATCAACAAACGCATCGGGAGCAGAAGGGTCTGCTACAATGTCTGCGGCGGTCGCCAAATAAAAATCATCTTTGACATAGTTAGCACCACCTTTTTCTTCAAGTGAACCCATACCTCTTGAAGATACACCTAATTTAGCACCTTCGTTAATTAAATTTTTAACAATATTGCCATAGGGTGTGTCCATAATTTTCGCTTTGCCTACAATATTATTTCCGTCTTCTCTTAGTTCTTTAATCATATGCGAAACTCGCTCAAGGTTTATTGTAGGTCCTTCTGGGTGTCCAAGTTCGCCAAATGCTCTGTTCTTATCTACGTATTCGTTACGATATCTACTTACTTCATTAAACAGAATAGGTTTACTATAAATTCTGCCATTGCGATTTTTTGTCTCACTCATCATGAATACACCGTTAATGTACATACTCTTCTTATCTCCTGTACCTTCAACAATATATTCAAGGTCTTCATTAATTTCTGTAATTAATTTCATTTTCTTCTCGCAATGTCTAGTTTACGTTTATCTTTAACTTTTCTTTTCGTAAATCTTTTAATAGCACTCTGTCTTGCTTTATTTTCTAACTTTTGATCTACCATTTTCTTCATGCCAAATGTCATTTTTCTATAAGATTTACCTCCAGAAACTCTTTTTTTCATATCTGATCTGGCACCTTTTCTTGCTCTTTTTTGTAGTCTACCTGCATCTGCTTTTCTTCTCATTTGAATTTTTCGTTTTCTTTGTATTCTATGTTGAAAACGTTTCATTCTACGAGAAAGTTTCATTCGATCTTGAACACTAAGAACTCTTTCGTCAATTGATTCGATTGGCTCACCTGAATGTGGATCTACTTCAACTGGTTCTTCTATTTTTCCGTCATAAAAATCTGTGAATTTTAACACGTTATCCTTGTAATGTTACTTCGTGTACTGATGCTTTACCTGTTCCTGCAACTGACTCTATACCCATTCTGTATGCTTTACGTACTGTACCTGTAGTCTCGGCGGCAACATCACTACCTGAAGAGGCTATGGTAAATGCACTTGAATTTGTAACGGCAGTAACAGTAGGTAATGCACCACCTGAAACAGTGTAAGAATTATAACCTGAAGTATTTTCTATCACAATTAGGTCGCCAACTACAAATCCATGTGCCGTGCCATTATCAGGTTGTGATAATACAATTACTGTTGAACCTGATCCTGGATCGTCAATACTTGAAATTTCGCCTCTTACTGAATCAACTTTAACATGTGCTGGTTCATTTGCTACGACAACTAAATTATCTACACTCGCTACAACGGCGGCGGCTTGACTTTGAATGTTTACAAATGAATCAACTGAAGAATAAATTCTTAAAACACTTGCATGACTTGTTGGTGCAAACGCTCCTGTTGATGCTGAGGTTGTAGTAACAGATGCAACGTTTGCTAATGCGGTATAACTTACAGGCTTGAATGCATTACTCATTTTTAATCCTTATGCGGTCGCAAATGATGCGACTTTCCAAAAACTGGTTTTACTTTCTACAAGATTATTAGAAAATTTTTCTTTATTGTAATCATTCAATTTCAAATATGTTTCGTAAATATTTTTTGAAATTCTTGGGTTGACAATAACCTCGTAGTCATCTCTTGTTCTAAATTTGAAAGATGTATTTTCTTTTATACTTCTTTTGATAGCAGGTAAAATATCATCAAGACTGTTAACTTCATTAAACCCCATTTCATATGGATCAGTATCGTCTTCAAATGCATTTTCTTGATCAGGATACTGCATTTCATATTCAAGATAATGTTTAACTGAACCGATATAATCGGCCGCTTTTGCTATCTTTTCTTGCACCCACGATTCCATCTCTTGATAGTCATGGAGCATTTCAAATAACTCTCCTGAGTATTTATGCAGTTTATAGAGATTTTGTTTTGCCATACGACCTTCATAATCATTATAATTCATCTTCACATTCTCTGGTGCGTATTCAGGGTGTGCTAATGGGTCACCACAATGCTCTGATACTTGTCTTCTATAGATATTTTTTAGCCTTTTCATAGTAATTATATTTATATGTTTTTAGATCTCTTGCATAACAAGTTTGTAATATTTACCGTTTCTGTGATTGTAAACCCTTAAATATTCGTTCTGTTCATCTATTGTAAAGTGTCCATTTTCATTTTTCATTATAATATCACCAGTATTTAATGCGGCGGAATGTAATGTTGTCCATCGTTTTGATCCAGAACCTAATGCTCTCGTGTTATCAGCATCAGGAATAATAGATTCATTTACTACACTATAATTTGCAGAACCAAATGTAAACGTTGCATATCCTGCTTGTGCTTCTGCAAACACAATTTTACAGGTGTTTGCAGAGTCAAATATAGTTGTTTCTGGATAAATTATTTCATAATTAAAATTTGTAACTGTAAATGCTATTGGTCTTGTTGAGAGATTATGTGTTACAGTCCATATGTTAGATGCCGTTGATTGAGTATGAATGAATTTTCCACCATCTCTACCAGATGTTCCAGAACTTCCTGCTGAACCAGTTGAACCTGCACTACCAGTTGAACCAGTTGATCCTGCACTTCCTGCTGACCCTGCACTTCCAGCCGAACCTGCTGACCCTGCCGAACCTGCTGAGCCTGCCGAGCCTGCGGACCCTGCACTACCAGTTGATCCTGCACTACCTGCTGATCCAGTTGTACCTGCTGAACCAGCGGCCCCTGCTGAACCTGCCGACCCTGCTGAGCCAGCACTTCCTGCACTACCAGTTGATCCTGCTGACCCTGCTGAACCTGTAGACCCTGCACTACCTGCGGACCCTGCCGACCCTGCTGAGCCTGCCGATCCTGCGGACCCTGCTGAGCCTGAAGATGATTGACCAAAAGTGACAGATACATAACCTCTTGTTGGTTCTGGCCATACAACTTTTATGATTCCTGTGGTTACTAACTGAAGAGATTCTGGAAAAATTAATTTAAAATCTTGATCGAAACATGTTACTGCGGCGGCTTGTACGCCAAGACCATGATTGACAGTCCAAATTTTAGAGGCAGTACCTTGTGTATGAATAAATGCACTACCATCTTGTCCAGAAGTACCTGATGAACCTGCGGACCCTGCTGAACCTGCACTACCAGTTGAACCTGCTGAGCCTGCACTACCTGTTGAGCCTGCACTTCCAGCGGACCCTGCACTACCTGCTGAGCCTGCACTTCCAGCGGACCCTGCTGAACCTGCACTACCAGTTGATCCTGCTGACCCTGCTGACCCTGCACTTCCAGCCGAACCTGCTGAACCAGCGGACCCTGCTGAGCCTGCACTTCCAGTCGAACCTGCTGAACCAGCGGACCCTGCTGAGCCTGCACTTCCAGTCGAACCTGATGATCCTGCAGTACCATCAATACCTTTATCACCTGTTCTTGAAAAAGTTACAACAATTTCTGTGCCATTAGTAAATATGCTATTACCATCTCCATCAATAAATGTCACACTAACATCGTAGTGATTAGTGTTATCTGAAGTTGATGTTATAGAGTAAATATTGAAATTTGATGCATCTGATTTTTGAGATAATTTAACATGACCTTTTATTGTGCTTGTTGAATCATCAACAACTTGTAGAAAATCTGCAATATTTGTTCCATCGGCATCAGTTTCAGATATGTACATATGCAAAGATGGATCAATTAGATTACCTCCAAATCTAACTTTACCTGCGTTGATTGGCGATGATGTATTACCTACATTTGGAACGGATTGACTTGTTTCAAATTCGTATTTGAAGGCGGCACCGCCAAAACTTCCATCTGAACCAGATGTACCTGCTGAACCTGCTGAACCAGATGTACCTGCTGAACCTGCCGACCCTGCACTACCTGCTGATCCTGCGGATCCTGCTGTTCCATCTTGTCCAGATGTTCCAGATGAACCTGCGGACCCTGCACTACCTGTTGAACCTGCCGAGCCTGCGGACCCTGCACTACCTGCTGAGCCTGCACTACCTGAAGTACCTAACGCAACTCCATCGACACCATCTGCACCAGAAGTACCAGACGATCCTGCACTTCCTGCTGAGCCTGCCGATCCAGCGGAGCCTGTTGACCCTGCACTTCCAGCGGAGCCTGCTGAGCCTGCTGACCCTGCACTACCTGCTGAACCTGATGTGCCTGCACTACCAGAAGATCCTGCACTACCTGCTGATCCAGAAGTACCAGATGTACCAGCATCACCAGTTCTCATAAAAGAAACTGCTAACATGTCATTAGCATCAAAACCGTAACCACTATTACCTGCAGAACCTGAGAGATAAGTTAAATTTGAATTTTTGAAATAAGTTACACCATCAAAAGTTGTTTCAGTAAATGCAGACGTAGTTTTATAAGTTACAAAATCGTTTTCATTACCGATCTTGGTAACTTTCATTTTAAATTTTACTGCGGTATTTGTATTGTCTACTTCTCTGAAAAAATCTTCTAAATTTACACCACCATTATCTACAGGGTTTATGAATACTTCAGTTGCATTTCCAAGGTTTGCATTATTAAATTTTATATCACCTGATCCAGGATATTGTAAACCTCCTCCAGAAGTATTAACATCGGTATCAAAACTATATTTTACTGTAGATGATGTTAGTGTACCATCCGCACCTGAAGTTCCTGAAGAGCCTTGTCCAAATGTTACTGTACAATAACCTGTTCGTGTTTCTGGCCATATAACTTGGGTTTGATTATTATTAACAAACTGAACTGTCTCAGGAATCATGACTTTAAAATTTAAGTCAGTGAATATGAGATTTATAGGTCGTGTGTTTAATTGATGATTAACAGTCCATTTAAGTGATGGAGATACTTGTGTGTGTATGTAAGAACCACCATCTCTACCAGATGTTCCTGAACTACCTGCTGAACCTGCTGACCCTGCACTTCCAGCCGAACCTGCTGACCCTGCACTACCTGCAGAACCTGTGCTACCTGCAGAACCTGCTGATCCTGATGAACCCGCACTACCAGCGGACCCTGCTGAGCCTGTTGAACCTGCACTTCCTGCACTACCTGCGGACCCTGCACTTCCAGCGGTACCAGAGGAGCCTGCGGATCCTGCACTTCCAGCGGATCCTGCACTTCCAGCCGAGCCTGCGGACCCTGCACTACCAGCGGAGCCTGCTGAACCTGCACTACCAGCCGAACCTGCTGAGCCTGCACTACCAGCCGAACCTGCCGAGCCTGCCGAGCCTGCGGACCCTGCACTACCAGTTGATCCTGCACTTCCAGTTGACCCTGCACTACCAGATGTTCCTGCACTACCAGAAGATCCTGCAGAACCTGCATCACCTGCTCTAGCAAATGTTAGAAAATAATCTCTTTGATCAACAAGTGTTTGATTACCAGCGGTTCCTGATGTTCCTGGTCCACCTGAGAGATAAACTATATTGAACTTAAAGTAGTTTCCATTACTCGCATCTGTTACTTCTGTTAAAGCACCAGATATAGCATACATTACATATTCAGTTGGATCAGCATTATTTGTAATCTTTACATGACCTTTGATAGGACTTGTAGAGTCATCTACTGTAGCAAGAAAAGAATTAATATTCGATCCATCTTCATCTGTTTGATGAATTAGAATCATATCTGCGTTTTGAGGAGTAGTTCCTGCGGTACCTGATGCTCCTAATGCAGTCTGAGATATTCTAAATTCACCTGCTCCAGGATTTGTTGTATAATCAAAGTTGTTTTCAAATTGATATTTGAATGATGCACCACCAAAACTACCATCAGAACCTGAAGTACCAGAAGTTCCTGCACTACCTGCACTACCTGCACTACCAGCCGAACCTGCTGATCCTGTTGAGCCTGCTGAACCTGCACTACCAGATGTTCCAGTTATACCTGAAGTTCCTGAACTTCCTGCTGACCCTGCACTACCTGCTGAACCTGTTGAACCTGCACTACCTGCCGATCCAGTTGTACCTGCTGAACCAGCGGACCCTGCTGATCCTGCACTACCTGCTGAACCTGCACTTCCAGCCGAACCTGCACTACCTGTTGATCCTGCACTACCTGCACTTCCAGCCGAACCTGCTGACCCTGCTGATCCTGCACTACCTGCTGAACCTGAAGATGATTGACCAAAAGTAAAAGATGCATATCCTGAAGTGGGTTCTGGAAATACAAGTTTTGCTTGTGATGTACTTACTAATTGAACAGACTCAGGTACTATAATTCTGTATTGTAAATCATAGACAGTCACCGCCATGGCTTGTGCGCCAAGATTGTGATTTGCTACCCAAATTTTTGATGGTGCCGCTTGTGTATGAATGAATGCACTTCCATCAGCACCAGATGTTCCAGAACTACCAGCCGAACCTCCTGACCCTGCTGAGCCTGCTGAGCCAGCGGAGCCTGCTGAACCGGCACTACCTGCACTACCTGCACTACCTGAAGTTCCTGCAGTTCCTGTATCACCAGTTCTTGTAAAACTTAAAATTACATTTTCACCATCTACATTTGATGGAGAAGAATCAATAACATGTTCTACATCTATCGTATAAAAATTGTAAGTATTATCTTCGTTTATTGTTAATAATCTAAAAACTGCAAATTCTGTAGGATCATTCTGTCTTGTAAAGGTCATATGACCTTTAACATCAGAAGTAGAATCATCAAAAGTTCTTATTAATGCTTGAACATCATCACCATCTCTCGATACATCATGAAGATATAATTTTGTAATATGAGCCGTAGATGCATTATCAAATCTAAAATCACCTGATAGATAATTCTTTACATCTACAAACCAATAATCTCCTGATGTGTGTCCAGTTGTGCCAGCGAATGTAATCGAAATACCTGTTGAACCTAAAGTCTGTACACCACCTGTAATATTAACTCCAGTTTGTACTGGTGATCCTGTAGGAGCAGGTGTGCCTCCTTGTGTCGTATCCTGTATGTACCATTCAAATGTATCTGGCGTTCCTGTACCGTCTATCTTAACAAAAATTGTTTGATTATCATCTGAGCCTGTATAAGACCCTCCAAATGTACCGTTGTTTGTACCAGATCCTTGAAATTGAGTTGGTCCTCTATTAGCAGATGGTGCTTGTGTTCCATTATTGAATTTATAGTTGATAAACAATCCGATAGAATTACCATCTGCACCAGCGGAACCTGATGAACCTGCAGTACCTGCCGTTCCAGCGGAACCTGAAATACCAGAACTTCCTGACGAACCTGCACTACCAGTTGATCCTGCACTTCCAGCGGACCCTGCTGAGCCTGCTGAACCTGCACTACCAGCGGAACCTGCACTTCCTGAAGAACCTGCACTACCAGTTGATCCTGCACTTCCAGCGGACCCTGCGGACCCTGCTGAACCTGCACTACCAGCGGAACCTGAACTACCTGCAGATCCTGCTGAACCAGTTGATCCTGCTGAACCTGCTGAACCTGCACTACCTGAGGATCCTGCCGACCCTGCCGACCCTGCCGACCCTGCACTACCAGTTGAACCTGAACTACCTGCAGATCCTGTTGATCCTGCACTTCCAGCGGAGCCTGCTGAACCTGCACTTCCAGCGGAGCCTGCACTACCTGCTGAACCAGATGATCCTGCACTACCAGCCGAACCTGCTGAACCTGTTGATCCTGCACTTCCAGCGGAACCTCCAGAACCTGCACTACCAGATGAACCTGAACTACCTGCAGATCCTGATGAACCAGTTGAACCTGCTGAACCTGCTGAACCAGATGATCCTGCACTACCTGCTGAACCAGATGATCCTGATGTGCCAGTTGTACCTGAAGTACCAGAATCACCAGTTCTTGCAAATGTAACAGTTATGTCTAGATTATTTGTAAAGAATGTATCTTGACCAGCAATTTTTGCAACTGTAATATCTTGATAGTCTGTGTTATTAACTAAATCTGTAATAGTAAACATTACAAATTGATCAGGGAAAGTCTTTCTGTTTATTCTGATATGTCCTTTGATAGCAGATGAACTACCATCCATTTGATTTAAGAAAGACTCTGTACTACTACCACTTTGATCTATTTCATTGATTGCAATTACATTAACTTCTGAAAAGTCGGTTGGTGCTGATCCAGTTGCAACACCCACTGATAATTTACCTTGTCCTGGGTCACCGTGAGTTGCACTAAATGTAGCAGTATTATATTGATATGCAAATGAAGCACCGCCAAATACACCATCTCTACCTGACGTACCTGAAGAACCAGTTGATCCTGCACTACCAGATGAACCTGAAGAACCTGCACTACCTGCTGATCCTTGCGAACCAGAACTACCAGCCGAACCTGCTGAACCAGTTGTACCTGCTGACCCTGCTGAACCTGCACTACCAGCGGAACCTGCTGAACCTGCACTACCTGCAGATCCTTGTGAGCCAGAACTTCCTGCTGAACCTGACGAACCTGCACTTCCTGCTGAACCTGAACTTCCTGCTGAACCTGCTGATCCTGCACTACCAGATGATCCTGTTGAACCTGCCGACCCTGCACTACCTGCCGAACCTGCCGAACCAGATATTCCTGCAGAACCTGCTGAACCAGCGGACCCTGCTGAGCCTGCACTTCCACTCGATCCTGCTGAACCTGTTGATCCTGCACTACCTGAGGAGCCTGCCGACCCTGCACTACCTGCAGATCCTTGTGAACCTGAACTTCCAGCGGAGCCTGCTGAACCTGAACTTCCAGCGGAGCCTGCTGAACCTGCACTACCAGTTGAACCAGTTGACCCTGCACTACCTGCCGAACCTGCCGAACCAGATGAACCTGCTGAACCTGCTGAACCTGTAGATCCTGCTGAACCTGCTGAACCTGCACTACCTGCTGAACCTGCTGAACCAGAACTACCAGAAGTTCCTGTTGTACCAGAGGAACCAGCGGACCCTGCTGAGCCTGCCGAACCTGCTGAACCAGATGAACCTGCACTTCCAGCCGAACCTGCTGAACCAGCGGACCCTGCTGAGCCTGCACTACCAGTCGAACCTGCACTACCTGATGAACCTGCAGATCCTGTGCTACCTGCGGATCCTGCAGATCCTGAACTTCCAGCGGACCCTGATGAGCCTGCACTTCCAGCCGAACCTGCACTACCAGATGATCCAGTTGAACCTGCACTTCCAGAGGACCCTGCTGAACCAGTAGATCCTGCACTACCTGCTGAACCTGATGATCCATAAAACTGACCATCTTCACCATCGGCACCATCAGAACCAGATGTTCCTGCAGAACCAGACGATCCTGTTGTACCAGATGAACCTGCTGAACCAGCGGAGCCTGCTGAACCTGCACTACCTGTAGAACCTGAGGTTCCTGTAGAACCAGACGATCCAGTTGAACCAGATGTTCCTGAAGAACCACTAATACCAGCATCACCTGTTCGAGCAAAAGTTATAAGAAGATTTGTTAAATTTGTTATTGAAGTTATTGAATTTGAAACAAGACTTGCATCTACTTCAAAGAAACCTGAATTTTGTGTTAAAGAATCTATCGTAAATAAAAGAAAATCTCCAGGTTCACCTCTTTTTGATATTTTAAAATGACCTTTAATTGTACTTGTCGAATCATCTATAGTAGAAAGAAAATCTGTTATTGTTGAACCATCTTGATCAAGTACATCAATACTTAATTTTGTAACATTTAAAAAATTTGAATTATTTAATTTAAGTTTACCAGGACCTGGGTCAGAAACAGTTGTACTTGTTGACCACTGATATTTAAATGTGACACCGCCAAAGTCCCCATCTGCACCAGAAGTACCAGACGATCCTGCTGAACCTGCAGTTCCTGCTGACCCTGCACTACCAGCGGACCCTGCTGAACCTGCTGATCCATGTGTACCTAAAAAACTTCCTGCGACACCATCAACACCAGATGAACCAGACGAACCACCTGAACCTGCTGAACCTGCACTGCCAGCCGATCCAGAAGACCCTGCTGATCCTGCACTACCTGCTGAACCTGTAGAACCTGCACTACCAGTCGAACCTGCTGAACCTGTTGACCCTGCACTGCCAGCGGAACCTGCACTTCCAGCGGACCCTGTTGAACCTGCACTACCAGCCGAACCTGCTGAACCTGCACTTCCAGCGGACCCTGTTGATCCAGATGTACCTGCCGATCCAGATGAACCTGCTGATCCAGTTGTTCCTGAAGATCCTGCTGAACCAGCGGAGCCTGCTGAACCTGCAGAACCAGATGTTTGACCTTCAAGTATAATAGATTTGAGTGTGACTTCACCAGGGTTTGACCCAGGCACTACAGAAAGACCATCACCAGATGTGACAGTAATTGATGTGACATTTGTTACAGAGTTTTGACCACCTGCAGATTCATCTATTGTAAGAGGGGTTGATGCTTGACCAAATTCTAAATGTGTACCATTTGCGGTAACACGTAATACTTGTCCAGTATTTCCTAATGAGGTATCTGTGATTTCTTTGTTTTCAAGAATAGAAAGAATCTGATTATTAGCAGAATCACGTACAGAAAAATCTGTTCCAGATGTGGCCGCAAACCCAAGAACTGCATTTTGAGTACCAGTTCCTATAATCAAACTTTGAGTTTTATTAATTTGCAGACTGTTTTTAATAATGACATTATTATCAGCATCTACATCAATAATATCAGTATTAAGACCAATTGTAATCGTACCTGAATTTTGAGATACAGAAAAAATTGTAGTGGCTTGTATTGAGCGAAATTGCATGAAAGATGTTTCACCATCTTGTCGCATTTGTCTGAATACTTGAACAGTACCAGAACCTACGCTTTCACCAAAAGATTCTTTACCGCCACCTCCACCACCTTGATATTCTCCCCAACCTGTAGCAGAAACTTTTTGTGCGGTGCTGGCCGCTTGACTACCTACATTTTTAAGAGTTTCTTTGATGCGTTGAATATCATCTTCAAGAGGTGCAACATTTGCACTTTCACCTTGAAGACCTCTCTCCCCTTGAGGTCCTCTCTCACCTGGGTCTCCTTTTTCTCCTTCAGGTCCCATAAGACCTTGAACACCCATCTTTCCATCGACACCTGCAGGTCCTGCTTCACCTCTTGCACCTTGAGGTCCAGTTTCTCCACGCTCACCACGCTCTCCTTTTGGACCTCTGGCACCTTTTATTTCGAGAACACGTATTCTCCCACCAGTATCAGGATCAAGAACCTCTTTAAATTCTTCGATTAATTCTCGCTTGGCTCTGCGAAATTCTTTTTGTGTAAAGGCGAGAGAGGCGGCTAGAACTTTTTGTAATTCTATATTCTCTGCATCGTGGTTATCATT